>MCHG01000056.1_pt1 | contig 90090 bp, 82 predicted proteins | sample 787351 | NCBI WGS metagenome assembly MCHG01 (sample SAMN05430296, study PRJNA330682) | permafrost metagenome | biome: Cold desert; feature: permafrost; material: soil; isolation source: enrichment culture inoculated with soil incubated with H2/CO2 at 20 degrees... ... | reverse complement strand
CCCGCCAGGGCGCAGCCGGCCACGGCGGCGGCGGTCAGGCGCTCGGCCCGGCCCATGAGGCCGCCGGGCGGACGCAGCAGCTGACGCGCCTGGCGCGCCAGGATGTCGGTCAGGCGCAGGCGCTCGACCTCGGTCGCCACTCCGGCCAGACGCCGTCCGGCGCAGGCCAGATGATAGGTCCGCCGCGCCAGAATGTCGGGATCCCAGGAGAAGGGCGACCAGCGGTTGAACAGGTCGTCCCAGGCCAGGGTCAGGGCCAGGGCCTCGCGCGCGCCGCGGTCGCCGTGGGCCATCATCTCGGGCATCCAGACGAAGGCGTGCAGCTCGACGGCGAAGGCGCGGCTGGGGGTGGGGCGGTTCCACAGGTCGGCGGGGCCCTCGGCGTCGAGGCTGAGCCCGGCCAGGGTGAAGCGGCCGGACAGCAGCGGGCGCGGGGCCTCTTCGCGCAAGGGGCGGAAGTCGCGCGGGCTGACGGCGAAGCCGTCGGCGCGGGCGCCCTTTAGCGTCCAGGTGTAGCCGGGCAGGCCGTAGAGCTCGATCCACAGCTGGCGCGCGGCCAGTTGTCCGGCGACGGCGGCCCACAGGGCGGGGTCGGCCTTGGGGCCGCCGGCGGCGCGCACCGGGGTGCGGACCGGGGCGCCCTTGAGGCCGGGGATATGGCCCTCGGTCAGGCCGCCTTCTGTTTCGCGCGGGGCGAAGGGGCCGAGGGGGCTCACGCGGCGGCGGCCTTCAGGGCCTGGATGTTGGCGGCGTAGGCGTCCGGCCCGCCCTTGAAGACGAAGGAGCCCGCGACCAGGGCGTCGGCCCCGGCGGACAGGCAGGCCCCGGCGTTGGCGGCGACCACGCCGCCGTCCACCTGCAGGTGGGCCTTGGAGCCGGCGCGGTCGAGGATGGCGCGGGCGCGCTCGATCTTCTTCAGCGAGGACTCGATGAATTTCTGACCGCCGAAGCCGGGATTGACCGACATGATCAGCACCAGGTCGACCAGGTCGACGGCCTCTTCCAGCACGCTCAGCGGCGTGGCCGGGTTGAAGACCAGACCGGCCTTGGCGCCCAGCTGGCGGATCTGGCCGAGCGTACGGTGGACGTGCGGGCCGCTTTCGGGGTGGACGCTCATGATGTCGGCGCCGGCCGCGCGGTAGGCCTCCAGCCAGTTGTCGACCGGAGCCACCATCAGGTGGACGTCGAACGGAAGGCGGGTGTGCGGGCGCAGGGCCTTCACCACGTCCGGGCCGATGGTCAGGTTGGGCACGAAGTGGCCGTCCATGACGTCGACGTGGATCCAGTCGGCGCCCGCGGCCTCCAGCGCGCGGACCTCTTCGCCCAGCTTGGCGAAGTCGCTGGCGAGGATGGAGGGGCAGATCAGCGGGGCGCTTGCGGCGGCGGTCTGGGTCATGGTTCTGCGACTTACGGCCATGAGGCTCGAGGGGCAAGCCGGACCGCTGACGCAGGGCGACGCGGCAGGTGTTCACTGGCGCTTCGCGAACGGTCGGCGGTGGTCGTTGGCGAAGGCGCGGCGGTCGCGGACGCAAGGTCTCTGGCGAGCTGAGCCAGGGCGGGGGAGGAAGGCGGCGACTTCTTCAGCCGTCCCCGAAAGGACCTCTCATGATCCGCTCTCTCGCCATCGCCGCCGTCCTGGTCTTCGCCGCTCCGGCTTATGCCCAATCCGCCGACAACCGCCTGACCCTGACTTTCGAAACCGGCGCCGAGACGGGCGCGGTCCTGGTCGCTCTCTATGACAGCGAGGCCGCCTATGAGGGCGGACAGCCGACGCGCGTGGCGCAGGTCGATGTGGCGGCGGGCCAGCGCGAGGCCGTGTTCGACCTGCCCGCCGGGACCTACGGCATGAAGGCCGTCCACGACGTCAACGGCAACGGCAAGATGGACGTTAATCCCTTCGGCATGCCGAGCGAGCCCTTCGCCTTCTCCAACAATGCGGTCGGCAACATGGGGCCGGCCAAGTGGGACCGCGCCCGCTTCGAGGTCGCGGGCGCCACGGCCCAGACCATCCGCATTCGCTAAGCCCAGTCGTCCGGAGCCCTCGCCATGACCCCGACCCGCCGCACCCTGTTCATGGGCGCCGCCGCCCTCGCGGCCGCCCGCGTCCTGACCCCTGATCGGGCCTATGCCGCCCAGGCCATGGCGGCGAGAGCCGACTGGGCGCTGGCCACCGCCGACGTCGAGGGCGACGTGGCGCCGCGTAGCTTGACGCTGGTTCATGGCCGCGCGCCCGAGGGGCTGTCGGGCAGTCTCTATCGCAACGGTCCGGCCAAGTTCCGTCGTCCCGGCGGCGCGTCGCAGCACTGGTTCGACGGCGACGGCCTGATCCGCCGCTGGCGGGTCGAGGATGGTCAGGCGACGCTCGCCGCCCGCTTCGCCGACACGCCCAAGCGGCGACAGGAGGCCGAGGTCGGGGCCATGCTGATGCCGGGCTTCGGCACGATCGCCGACCCGCGCGCCCGGATCGGCTCGGCCGACGACGCCAGCCCGGCCAACACCTCGGTGCACAAGGTCGGCGGCAAGCTGTGGGCCCTGTGGGAGGCGGGCTCACCCCTGGCCATGGACCCCGAGACCCTGGCGACCGAGGACTTCGTGACCCTGCGGTCCGACCTGAAGAACATGCCCTTCTTGGCCCATCCGCGCATCGAGCCGGACGGCCGCATCTGGAACCTGGGCGTGGGCGGCAAGCAGGCCATGGTCTGGCGTCTGGCGGCGGACGGGACGCTGGAGGACGCCGAACTCGTCCCCCTGCCGCGCGCCAGCTACATCCACGACTTCAGCGCCACGGCCCGGCATCTGGTGATCGTGCTGCAGCCCTGGGTGCATGCGCGCAACGTCATGCCGATCTCAGCGGCGTTTGCGTGGACGCCCGAGGCGGGGACCCAGGTGCTGGTGATCGAAAAGGCGGACCTGACGAAGCGCCGGATCTACGACCTGCCGCCCTTCGGCTTCTTCCATGTCGGCGACGCCTGGGAGGAGGCGGACGGGACGATCCGCTTCGATCTGTGCGCCCACAAGGACATGGATTTCGCCGCGCGCGGCGCCCACGAGGTGCTGAACGGCGTGCCGCTCGGCCACGATCCCGCCGAACTGGCCATGGTGGTGCTGGAGCCGAACGGGCGCGGGCGGCTGGAACGGACCGGCGTGGTCGGCGAGTTCCCGCGCAGCGACCCGCGCCGCGCTGGTCTGGCGCGCCGTTTCAGCCTGCACACCACGGGCGAGCGCGCCGACCGGCCCCTGGCCTCGGCGGTGGCCGTCACCGACTGGCGCTCAGGCCGCACGCGGTCCTTTGACTTCGGCCCCGGCCATGTGACCGACGAGATGGTCTATGTGCCCAAGCCCGGCAGCGTGCACGAGGCCGACGCCTGGCTGGTCGGCCCGACCATCAACCTGAAGGCGGGGGTCAGCGAACTTCACGTCCTGGACCTGATGCACGTCGAGGACGGCCCCGTCGCCACCTGGCGCGCCGACGTGGCCCTGCCGGCGGCGTTTCACGGGAACTGGGTGTGAGCCCTGCGCCCTCAGCTGTCATCCCGGGGCCGCGCAGCGGAACCCGGGACCCAGGCGGTTGCGGGGCCCCGGTCGGTCGCTGCACTCGCGCAGCCGCCTGGGCCCCGGATCGCCTATCGGCGTCCGGGGTGACGGCGTCGAAAGGGGATCACCACCACCCCGCCTCACGCAGCGCCTTGGCGTAGCGGCGACTGACGGGAGCCACGGCGCCGCCGTCCAGTGTCAGGGCTGCGCGACCGTCGCCGCGGGCGACGGCGGCGACGGCGTCCCTGGCCACCCACCAGCTGCGATGGGTCTGGGCGCCTTCCAGACCTTCCAGCTCGGCCAGGGCGTCGGACAGGCGCATCAGGATCAGGTCCGAGCCGCGGTCGGTGTGCAGGCGCAGATAGTGGTCCTCGGCCTGAACCGCGATCAGGCGGGCGCCGCGCAGCCGGGGCGGCAGGCGCTCCAGAAAGCGGGCGGGCGCGGCCCCGGGGGCGGCGGCGTGGGTCTCGACGGGCGTTTCCCGACCCAGAAAGACGTTCAGGGCGCTGAGAACGGCGGTGATCAGCAGCACCGCCGGCAGGAAGTTGACGAGGACCGCGATCGGCAGCAGGCGCTGGTAGAAGAACAGGCCGGTCGCCGCCCAGACGCCGACGGTCAACGGACCGGTGATGACCGCCGTCAGGATCGCCGCGGTTGCCCAGGGCCGCGCGTCGGCGTCGATGAAGCGCGTGATCAGGGCGCCGCACACGTGGCCCCAGAGACCGCCCAGCACCAGCATGGAAATCCAGTAGATCAGCCTCTGGCCCATGGGCGTGCCGCCTGAGCCGAAGGCCCCGCTGAAGGCCAGAAAGGCGCCGGCGACGAAGGCGACGATCAGGCCGCGCACGACATCGCGCCCCTTGCCCTTGAGCAGACCGGTCAGCGGCATCAGGCGTTCGACTTCGGACCGCAGACGGCGCGGAAGCCGGCGGCGGCGAAACGCACCATGTAGTCGCAGGCGCTGTCCAGGTCGCCGGATTTGCACAGGCCGCCCGACAGGCGGTCCAGACGCCCGGTCTCGCCCAGCGTCAGGGTCAGCGCGCCCGACAGGTTGTGCCAGGCCCAGTAGAGGTCCTGGTCTCGGGCCTCGGGATGGATGCGTTTGACCAGCTCCAGCAGACGGCGAATGGCCGGGTCGAAATAGCGGGCCATGGTCTCGCCGCCGAAGGCCGGGTTGGCGTTGGTCTGGGCCACCAGGGCGGCGTAGTGTTTCCAGCCGGGTCCGCCCTTCAGCGACCACTGGAAGGGCGGGCGCAGGAAGGCCTCGAACAGGCCCTCCAGGGTCATGGCGTCGCCGGCGGCCTCGGCGTAGCGGTCGACGGCGGCGACGCGCTCGCTGTTCCAGACTTCGGCGCGGCGGATGAAGACGGCGTCGAACAACTCCTTCTTGGCCCCGAAGTAGTAGTGGACCAGGGCCGTATCGACGCCCGCCTCGCGCGCCACCTCGCGGATGGTGACGCCGTAGAAGCCGTGTTTGGAGAACAGGTCCTCGGCGGCGTTTAGGATGGCGTCGCGCGTCTCGCCGGCGGCGGCGGTCTTGGTCTTCTTCGGCCGGCCGCGTCGGGCCGGCGCGGGGACGGCGGGCGGCAGGGTCGGGGCGAGGTCGTCGTCGGCTTTCATGCGAGCAAGCTAGAGCGAAACCGGTTCAGATGCGAACGCCCCTGAGCGCAGATATTCGCTCCAGCATCCATCCGGGCGCCTGACGCCGTGCATCAGGCCGGGGCGCGGTTCGACCTTCAGTGCAACGGCGCCACAGGCGCGGCGGATTTGCGGCGGTCTTTAGCGTGGCCGTTTGACAGACCGGTGAAAGATCGGCACCTTCCATGAAAATCATTGAACGCTGAATAAAAGCGTCGATTGGGCTGGAAACAGAGATTGGGATCCAAATGAACAGACTCGTGAAGACCGCCTTGCTGGCGGGCGCCGCCTGGGGCGCGCTCTCGGCCAGCGCCGTGGCGCAGCAGGCCTCGACCGAACCACAAGCCTCCAACGTCGATGATGTCATCGTCACCGCCCGTCGCCGCGAAGAAACCCTGAAGGACGTGCCGATCTCGGTTTCGGCCCTGGGCGCCGAGCGTCTGGAAGAAACCGGCGCGACCGACATCACCGCCCTGCAGCAGCAGACCCCGAACGCCACGGTTCAGATCGCGCGCGGCTCGAACTCGACCCTGATCTCCTTCATTCGCGGCATCGGCCAACAGGATCCGCTGTGGGGCTTTGAGCCGGGCGTCGGCCTCTACATCGACGACGTCTATGTGGCCCGCCCGCAAGGCGCCGTGCTGGACATCTTCGACATCGAGCGCATCGAAGTGCTGCGCGGCCCGCAGGGTTCGCTGTACGGCCGCAACACCGTCGGCGGCGCGATCAAGTACGTGACCTCGCGTCTGGACGCGGATTCGCCGGAACTGACACTGCGCGGCGCCTACGGCAGCTACAACCAGATCGACCTGATGGCCCAGGGCTCGATGCCGGTCACCGACAAGCTGCGCATCGGCGCGGCCATCGCCAGCTATGACCGCGACGGCTACGGCGAGAACCTGAACACCGGCGCCGAACACTATGACAAGGACGTGCTGGCCGGCCGCGTCAGCGTCGAGTTCCAGCCTTACGACAACGCCTTCTTCCGCCTGGCCTATGACCGGGTCGAGGACAAGTCGAACCCCCGTCACGGTCACCGCGAAGTCGCCGGCGTCGGCCCCGGCGCGGGCGTCCCCGGCAGCGTCTATGACACCTATGCCGGCCTCGGCGACCGCAACAAGGTGACGACCGAAGGCGTGTCGCTGACCGCCCAGGTCGACCTCAATGATGTCTGGTCGTTCAAGTCGATCACCGCCTATCGCACCGGCGACACCGACACCCTGATCGACTTCGACAACACCCCGGCGCCGACGCTGGACGTGCCGGCCATCTATGGCGACCACCAGTTCACCCAGGAATTCCAGGCGCTGTTCAGCACCGACCGGATTCAGGGCGTGGCCGGCCTCTTCTATCTGGACGGCACCGCCTCGGGCGCCTTCGACACCATCGCCCAGAACTTCGGCATCGTCATCGGCACCGCCGGCTATGTGAAGACGACCAGCATCGCCCTGTTCACCGATGTGAACCTGGACCTGACGGATCGTCTGCATCTGGGCCTGGGCGCCCGCTACACGATGGATGACAAGACCGGCCACGTCTTCCGCGCCAACTACCTGGGCGCGGCGCGCAGCCCGCTGTTGGGCGGCGCGGCGCGCAACCCCATTCTGCTGCGCACCGACTACACCCGCTCCAACACCTTCGACCAGTTCACGCCCAAGGCCTCGCTGTCCTATGACTTCTCGGACCGCCTGACCGGCTACGCCTCCTATTCGAAGGGCTTCAAGTCGGGCGGCTTCGACATGCGCGGCGACGCCATCCTGACGCCGAATACGGTCAACGGCTATCAGCCTGAAATGGTTGATTCCTACGAGATCGGCCTGAAGGGGTCGGCCTTCGACCGTCGCCTGAGCTTCTCGTCGGCCATCTTCTACAACGACTACACTGATCAGCAGGTCACCACCCAGGTTCCGGCCGTGGGCGGCATCGCCAGCTTCGTCGACAACGTCGGCTCGTCGAAGTTCTTCGGCGCGGAATTCGAAGGCTCGGTCGTCCTGACCGACAGCCTGACGGCCAATGTCGCGATCGGCTACCTCGACTCCAAGTTCGAAGAGTTCCTGCGCTACAACCTGACGACCCAGAAGTACGAGGATATCTCGAGCCAGGTCGTGCTGCAGAACGCGCCGAAATGGACGGGCTATCTGGGCCTGACCTGGCGCGGCGACGTGGCCGGCGGTTCGCTGGCGGTGACCCCCTCGGTCAGCTATCGCGACGACTACAGCCAGTTCGAGTTCCCCAACCCCGTGCTGGATCAGGACGCCTTCGCCCTGGTCGACCTGTCGGCGGTCTGGACCGACCCGAGCCGCACCTGGACGGTCGGCGTCTATGGCAAGAACCTGACCGACGAAGAGTATCGCGTCGGCGGCTACAACTTCGCCGGCGCCGCCTACAACAACTCTCTGATCGGCTACTACGGCCCGCCGCGCACCGTGACGGCGTCGCTGCAGTACAAGTTCTAATCGGGATATGTCTCCTGAACGCCTGATCCTCTGATCGCGGGCGGCGGTTCAGCCTGAACCGCCGCCCTTTTTTCTTTTGGCGCCGCCCGACGACGCCGCTACCGTCGTTCTCAAAGAAGACCAAGAACCAAGCCTGAGGGGGCAACGCCATGACCACGTCCGAGGCCGCAGCGCCCAAGGAGGCCGTCGAGGCGGCCATGTCGCCCCGCTACCGCTACTATGTGCTGGCGGTGTTGATCCTGATCTACATGCTGAACTTCCTGGATCGGCAGATCATCGGCATCCTGGCGGCGCCGTTGAAGGAAGAGTTCGGCATGTCGGATAGCCAGTTCGGCCTGCTGGGCGGCATAGCCTTCGCCTCGGTCTATTCGACCCTAGCCATTCCCCTGGCCTGGATGGCCGACCGGTTCAGCCGGGTCTGGATCATGACCGGGGCCCTGGCGGTCTGGTCGGGCTTCACCGCCCTGTGCGGCGTAGCGGGCTCCTTCACCCAGTTGTTCCTGTGCCGCATGGGCGTTGGGATTGGGGAGGCGGGCGGCGTGGCGCCGGCCTATTCGCTGATCGCCGACTATTTCCCGCCGCACCAACGCGCGCGCGCCATGGCGGCCTTCGCTTTCGGCATTCCGCTGGGTATGGCGGCGGGAACGCTGGTCGGGGGCCTGCTGGCGGCGACCTATGGCTGGCGCACGGCCTTCATCGTGGTCGGCCTGCTGGGCGTGCTGGTCGCGCCCCTGCTGCGGTTGACGGTGCGTGATCCCAAGCGCGGCGGGACGGACGCGGTCAAGACCGCCGCCCAGGTCGCGGCGCTGGAAGCGGCGCCCGTCGGCACGGACCGCCCCGGCAAGCTGGCCGCTCAGATCATGTTGGGCATCGGCGGCGGCGCCCTGGTGCTGGCGGCTCTGATCCAGTTCGCCGGGCTGTCGCTGGGCAACCCGCTGGTCTTTGCGTTCGGCGGCCTGCTGGGCGTGGTGATCGGGATTTCCCTGATGATCGCGCGGCGGACAGCCACGGTCGTCATCAGGAAGCGCAGCTTCTGGCTGCTGGCCCTGGGCGCGGCCTCGTCCTCGGTCTGCGGCTACGGCGTGGCGGGCTGGCTGCCGCTCTTTTTCATGCGCAGCTTTGACCTGACCCTGGCGCAGACCAGCGTCTATTACGCCGGCATCGCCCTGATCGGCGGCATCCTGGGCATCTGGATGGGCGGCATGATCGCCGACAAGCTGTCCAAGAAGGGCAAGGGCGCCTATCCGATGGTGCCGGCCGTGGCCTTCCTGATCTCGGCGCCCTGTTTTATTCTGGCGATGAACTCGCCCTGGCTGATCGGCCTGGTCCTGCCGGGCGGCGGCAGCCACGCCCAGCAACTGGTGCTGGCCTTCCTGATCTTCCTGCTGCCCACGGGGCTGAACCTGGCCTGGCTGGGGCCGATCACGGCGGCGGTCCAGCATCTGGTGCCGGCGGCCATGCGTTCGACCGCCTCGGCCCTGTTCCTGTTGATCAACAACCTGTTGGGGATCGCGGTCGGCTTCTACTACTTCGGCTGGATGAGCGACCTTCTGGCCCCGCGCTTTGGCGAGGAGAGCCTGCGGTGGGCTATCTACACCGGCATGGGCTTCTATGTGCTGGCGGCCATGCTGCTGTTCGGGGCCTCGCGCACGCTGAAGAAGGACTGGGTCGACTGATCCCGCCCCGCCAGATGCTGCAACGAGCTGAGCCGTTTCGCGCATAAGAAAAGCCGGGGGGGAGCATAAGGCGACGAACGGTTGCGTCTGCGAAGGGCCGACGCCTATAAGCGCGACCAAAGTTTCCACAAACCTCCTCCCAACGGCGCGAATCAGACATGAACATTCACGAGTATCAGGCCAAGCAGGTTCTCAAGGCCTTTGGCGCACCCGTCGCCGAAGGCGTCGCCATCACCTCGGCCGACCAGGCCGAAGCCGCCGCCAAGCAACTGCCTGGCCCGCTCTATGTGGTGAAGTCGCAGATCCACGCCGGCGGCCGCGGCAAGGGCAAGTTCAAGGAACTGCCGGCTGACGCCAAGGGCGGCGTGCGCCTGGCCTTCTCGATCGAGGACGTGGTCAAGAACGCCAAGGAAATGCTGGGCAACACCCTGGTGACGGCTCAGACGACCGACGCTGGCAAGCAGGTCAACCGCCTCTACATCGAAGACGGCGCCGACATCTCGCGCGAGCTCTACCTGTCGATCCTGGTCGATCGCGCCTACGGCCGCATTTCCTTCGTCGTCTCGACCGAAGGCGGCATGGACATTGAAGCCGTCGCTCACGACACCCCGGAAAAGATCATCACCGTCGTCATCGACCCGACGACCGGCGTGACCGAAGCCGACTGCGCCACCCTGTCGGACGCGCTGAAGCTGGAAGGCGACGCCCGTGAAGACGGCAAGTCGCTGTTCCCGGCCCTGTATAAAGCCTTCGTCGAGAAGGACATGGCCATGCTGGAAGTGAACCCGCTGATCGTCATGGAAAACGGCCGCCTGCGCGTTCTGGACGCCAAGGTGTCGTTCGACGGCAACGCCCTGTTCCGTCACCCCGACATCAAGGAACTGCGCGACGTCACCGAGGAAGACGCCAAGGAAATCGAAGCCTCGGAATGGGACCTGGCCTACGTGGCGCTGGACGGCAACATCGGCTGCATGGTCAACGGCGCCGGTCTGGCCATGGCGACCATGGACATCATCAAGCTGTACGGCAAAGAGCCCGCCAACTTCTGCGACGTCGGCGGCGGCGCCGGCAAGGACAAGGTCGCGGCGGCGTTCAAGATCATCACCGCTGACCCGGCCGTCCAGGGCATCCTGGTCAACATCTTCGGCGGCATCATGAAGTGCGACGTCATCGCCGAAGGCGTGGTCGCAGCCGTCAAGGAAGTGGGCCTGAAGGTGCCGCTGGTAGTGCGTCTGGAAGGCACCAACGCCGAGCTGGGCAAGAAGATCCTGAACGAGAGCGGCCTGGCCATCACGGCGGCGGACGACCTCGACGACGCCGCCCAGAAGATCGTCGCGGCGGTCGGCTGACGTCAACCGCTCACGGCCCTCGCCCTGGCGGGGGCCTGGTTGGAGTGAAGCCTTGGACAAGTTCGAAGTCGTTGCGATGGTCCTGGCGCCAGAGCAGCACATCGCCACCTTCATCGCCCACTATCGTCGGAGGGGCGCGGACCGTGTTCGCGTCTTCTTCGATGGCGACATGGCGCCGGAAGGCCCGTTCGAGGGCGGCGAGATCGTGGTGTGCGACGAGGCCTTCTGGCGCAGCCTGGGGCAGTCACGGCCGCAGGGCGTGGAGAACCGCCAGCGCGCGGTTTACAATCACGCCTACCGGCAGTCCGTCTCGGACTGGGTTCTGGTCGTGGACGTCGACGAGTTCATTCTCGGCGATGACGCGATCGGCGAGCTTCTGTCCAGGGTCGAGCCTGAGCGGGAATCCGTGATCTTCCGTCCAGTCGAGGCTGCCTACTCCAGCCGGAGCGAATTGAGCCAGGAATACGGCGCCGCCTACTTCAGGAAACCTTACGGTCGTCCCTACTGCTCCATCCTGCCGCACCTGGTCTATCCCGGCAGCGGCGGGTGCTTCACCAAGGGCCTGCTGGGCCATGACATGGGCAAGCACGCTGTTCGAACCGGTATCGCCGACATCGTGATCGACATTCACGAGTCCAAGCGGGACGGAAAGCCTCTGGAGGCCGCACGGAACGTTCCGGGGGCATCTGGTCGACCGCTGTTCCTGGCCCACTATGACGCCATCAGCCTGGAGCATTGGCGCGCCAAGTGGGATCGGCGTCTGGCGGCGCGGGACCTGATGGAGGTGGGCCGCAAGCGCAACCGGCAGTTCGAACTCTACGCCGCCGCCCGGCAGCGTGGGACGGAGACCGAGCTGTTCAGGCGACTCTACACCCTCGGCGCGATCCAGACCTTCCTGCTCAGATGCCTCAACCTGATTATTCCTCACAAACCTAACGACCTGACCGTTTAGAGAAAGTCTTCCGATGTCCATTCTCGTCGACAAGAACACCAAGATCATCGTCCAGGGCCTGACCGGCAAGACCGGCGGCTTCCACACCGAACAGGCCCTGGCCTATCACGGCACCCAGATGGTCGCCGGCGTGCACCCCACCAAGGGCGGCACCAACTGGACCGGCTCGCACGGCGAAACCCTGCCCATCTACGGCTCGGTCGCCGAAGCCAAGGAGCGCACGGGCGCCGACGCCACCGTGATCTACGTCCCGCCGGCAGGCGCCGCCGACGCCATCATCGAAGCCATCGAGGCCGAGATCCCCTTCATCACCTGCATCACCGAAGGCATTCCGGTGCTGGACATGGTGCGCGTCAAGGCGCGCCTGGACCGCTCCAACTCGCGCCTGCTGGGCCCGAACTGCCCCGGCATCCTGACCCCGGAACAGTGCAAGATCGGCATCATGCCGGGCAACATCTTCTCCAAGGGTTCGGTCGGCGTCGTTTCGCGCTCCGGCACCCTGACCTATGAAGCCGTGTTCCAGACCACGAACGCCGGCCTGGGTCAGACCACGGCTGTCGGCATCGGCGGCGACCCCGTCAAGGGCACCGAGTTCATCGACGTCCTGGAAATGTTCCTGGCTGACGACGAAACCCACTCGATCATCATGATCGGTGAAATCGGCGGCGGCGCTGAAGAAGACGCCGCTCAGTTCCTGATCGACGAAGCCAAGAAGGGCCGCTCCAAGCCCATGGCCGGCTTCATCGCCGGTCGTACGGCTCCGGCAGGCCGCACCATGGGCCACGCCGGCGCCATCGTTTCGGGCGGCAAGGGCGACGCGGAGTCCAAGATCGCTGCGATGGAGGCTGCGGGCATCCGCGTCTCGCCGTCGCCGGCGCGCCTGGGCCACACCCTGTTGGAAGTGCTGAAGGGCTAAGAAGCCCTTCGGCAAAATCGCTAACGCTCGCCGCGCGGCGGCTCGCTGTTTGGCGAGTTTGCTGCGCCGCCGCTCCCGGCGAATGTCGGGGTTTCTGCAGCGTTGAGTTAAGCGAACAATGTTCCGGGGCGAAATTTAGCGTCCCGAGACCCTTTAAAACGCCCTCGGAATCGTCCGGGGGCGTTTTTTCTTGCGGATTCGACCAATTTCCACCCGCAACGCCCCGCTTCGGTCATGACCAGTAAGGAAACACGGCCTATATGAGCGGCGCTGCTCTCCGCGCAGGCGTGCGCGCGCAGCCGAATGTAGGATGACGAGAGAAACATGGCGGACGATGCAGGTCAGCTGAACCAGGTCTTTGCCGAGACCAGCTTCCTCTATGGCGCGAACGCCGCCTTCATTGAGGACCTGCACGAAAAATGGGCCGCAGACCCCGGCTCGGTGTCGGGGGAATGGCGCGCCTTCTTCGATCAGTTGAAGGACAACGCCGACCTGGTGAAGCAGTCGGCCGCCGCCGGCTCCTGGGGCCGTGGCGCCGCTACCGATCCGAGCGAAGACACCGCCGTGTTCGACGGCCGCTGGCCCGCGCCGAAGGTTGATCCCAAGGCCGCCGGCGGCAAGCCCGGCCCGCGCCCGGCCGCTCCGGCCGCCGACGCCTCGGGCGCGCTGACCGCCGCCGACGTGCGCGCCGCCGCCCATGACTCGATCCGCGCCCTGATGCTGATCCGCAGCTACCGCGTGCGCGGCCACCTGCAGGCGACGCTGGACCCGCTGGGCATCGAACAGCCGATCGACAACCCCGAGCTGACCCCCGAATTCTACGGCTTCACCGCCGCCGACATGGATCGCCCGATCTTCCTCGACGGCGTCCTGGGCCTGCAGACCGGCTCGATCCGTCAGGTGCTGGAAATCCTCAAGCGCACCTACTGCGGCAACATCGGCGTGCAGTACATGCACATCGCCGAGCCGGAAGAGAAATCCTGGTTGCAGCAGCGCTTTGAAGGCCCGGACAAGTTCGAGCAGAACGCCTTCACCAAGGAAGGCAAGCTGGCCATCCTGCACAAGCTGATCGAGGCCGAGGGCTTTGAACGCTTCCTGCACAAGCGCTTCCCCGGCACCAAGCGCTTCGGCCTGGACGGCGGCGAGGCCATGGTCCCGGCCCTGGAGCAGGTGATCAAGCGCGGCGGCAACCTGGGCGTTGACGAGATCGTCTTCGGCATGGCCCACCGCGGCCGCCTGAACACGCTCGCCGCCGTCATGGGCAAGCCCTACAAGGCCATCTTCCACGAGTTCCAGGGCGGTTCGACCGTGCCGTCGGACATCGAGGGCTCGGGCGACGTCAAATACCACATGGGCGCCTCGTCGGACCGTGAGTTCGACGGCAACAAGGTCCACCTGTCGCTGACCGCCAACCCGTCGCACCTGGAGATCGTCAACCCGGTCGTCCTGGGCAAGGCGCGCGCCAAGCAGGCCTTCGACATCCGTGAAGCCAACGCCGGCAAGCCGGAGGCCGAATGGGCGCTGGACCGGTCCAAGGTCGTGCCGCTGCTGATCCACGGCGACGCCGCCTTCGCCGGTCAGGGCGTGGTGGCCGAGTGCTTCGCCCTGATGGGGCTGAAGGGCTACCGCACCGGCGGCACCCTGCACTTCGTCATCAACAACCAGATCGGCTTCACCACCAGCCCGCGCAACTCGCGCTCGTCGCCCTATCCGTCGGATGTGGCGTTGATGGTCCAGGCCCCGATCTTCCACGTCAACGGCGACGACCCCGAAGCGGTCGTCTTCGCGGCCAAGGTGGCGACCGAATACCGTCAGAAGTTCCACAAGGACGCGGTGGTGGACATGTTCTGCTATCGCCGCTTCGGCCACAACGAAGGCGACGATCCTACTTTCACCCAGCCGCTGATGTATTCGAAGATCCGCGCCCAGCCCTCGACGCGCGAGATCTACTCCAAGCGCCTGGTCGAGCAGGGCGTGGTCACCCAGGCTGAGGTCGACGCCGAAATCGCGCGCTTCGAGGCCTTCCTCGACGCCGAGTTCGAAGCCGGCAAGACCTTCAAGGCCGACAAGGCCGACTGGCTGGACGGCCAGTGGCAGGGTCTGGGCGCCGAGAAGACCGACGACGCCGCCCAGCGCGGCAAGACCGCCGTTCCGGCTGAAAAGCTGAAGGACTACGGCCATCGTCTGACGCAGATCCCCAACAGCGTCGACATTCACAAGACGCTGAAACGCGTCGTCGAGGCGCGTCGCGAGACCGTCACGACCGGCCAGAACATCGACTGGGCCACCGCCGAAAGCCTGGCCTTCGCCTCGCTGCTGGACGAGGGCTATAATGTCCGCCTGTCGGGTCAGGACTCGGTGCGCGGCACCTTCTCGCAGCGTCACTCGGGCATCACCGACCAGACCACGGAACAGCGCTACATCCCGCTGAACCACCTGCGCGACGGTCAGGCCCACTTCGAGGTCATCGACTCGGCCCTGTCGGAAGAGGCGGTGCTGGGCTTCGAATACGGCTACTCGCTGGCCGACCCGAACACCCTGACCCTGTGGGAAGGCCAGTTCGGCGACTTCGTCAACGGCGCCCAGGTGGTCATCGACCAGTTCATCAGTTCCGGCGAACGCAAGTGGCTGCGCATGAGCGGCCTGACCATGCTGCTGCCGCACGGCTATGAAGGCCAGGGCCCCGAGCACTCCTCGGCCCGCCTCGAGCGCTTCCTGCAGCAGTGCGCCGAGAACAACATGCAGGTCGCCAACTGCACCACCCCGGCCAACTACTTCCACATCCTGCGTCGCCAGATGCACCGCGACTATCGCAAGCCGCTGATCCTGATGACGCCCAAGTCGCTGCTGCGTCACAAGAAGGCGGTCTCGACCCTGGCCGACATGGCCGAGGGTTCGTCCTTCCACCGCGTGCTGCGTGACGATGCTCAGCTGCGTCCGGACGTGGCCGGCATCGCGATCAAGGCCGACAAGGACATCCGCAAGGTCATCGTCTGCTCGGGCAAGGTCTATTACGACCTGCTGGATGCGCGCGAGAAGGCGGGCGTCAACGACATCTACATCCTGCGCCTGGAACAGTTCTATCCGTGGCCGATCAAGTCGATCTCGGCCGAGCTGGCCCGCTTCCCCAACGCCGACCTGGTCTGGTGTCAGGAAGAGCCCAAGAACATGGGCGGCTGGACCTTCGTCGATCCGTGGATCGAACTGACGCTCGAGAAGATGGATATCAAGGCCAAGCGCGCGCGTTACGTCGGGCGTCCGGCCTCCGCCTCCACGGCGGCCGGCCTGATGAGCCGCCACCTGAAGGAACTCGAGACCTTCCTCGCCGAGGCCATGGCCTGACCGGCCCTGCCTGACCTATAGATACGCCAAGACACAAAAAGACACTGGACCGAACCATGGCCGATATCCTCACTCCCGCCCTCGGTGAATCCGTCAGCGAAGCCTCCATCGCCAAGTGGACCAAGAAGGTCGGCGACGCCGTCCGTAAGGACGAAGTCCTGGTCGAGCTGGAAACCGACAAGGTTTCGCTGGAAGTCGTGGCCCCGGCCGACGGCGTCCTGGCGGCGATCAACGCCGCCGAAGGCGACACCGTTGTTCCCGGCACGGTCCTGGGTTCGGTCAGCGAAGGCGCTTCGGCTCCGGCGGCTGCACCCGCCGCTGCTGCAGCCCCCGCCGCCGCTCCGGCCGCTTCGGGCGGCGCCTCGGTCGAGATCGCCGTCCCGACCATGGGCGAGAGCGTCGCCGAGGGTTCGATCGGGACCTGGCTGAAGAAGTCGGGCGATACCGTCGCCAAGGACGAACTGCTGGTCGAGATTGAAACCGACAAGGTCGCGGTGGAAGTCTCGGCCCCGGCCGCCGGCGTCCTGACCATCGCCGCCGACAACGGCGCGACCGTGACCCCCGGTCAGGTGATCGGCTCCATTTCGGCCTCGGGCGCCGCTGCGGCTCCGGCGGCCGCTCCCGCCGCTGCTCCGGCCAACACCGGCTCGGCTCAGGCGCCCGCTTCGGCTCACCTGTCGCCGGCCGTTCAGCGCGTGGTTTCGGAAAACAACCTGAACCCGGCGTCGCTGTCGGCTTCGGGTCCGAAGGGCAACATCACCAAGGCTGACGCCATCGCCGCCATCGGCGCCGCCGCTCCGGCTGCGCCCAAGGCTGCTGCGGCTCCGGCTGCTCCGCGCGCCGACCAGCCGCGCGAAGAGCGGGTGAAGATGACGCGCCTGCGTCAGACCATCGCCCGTCGCCTGAAGGAATCCCAGAATACGGCCGCCCAGCTGACCACCTTCAACGAGGTGGACATGACCAACGTCATGGCCCTGCGCGCCCAGTACAAGGACGTCTTCGAAAAGCGCCACGGCGTGAAGCTGGGCTTCATGTCCTTCTTCACCAAGGCCGTGGTCCAGGCCCTGTACGAAATCCCGGCCGTCAACGCCGAGATCGACGGCACGGACATCATCTACAAGAACCACTACGACATCGGCGTGGCCGTCGGCACCGACAAGGGTCTGGTGGTTCCGGTCCTGCGCGACGCGGACACCCTGTCGCTGGCGGGCATCGAAAAGGGCATCGGCGCCCTGGGCAAGGCCGCCCGTGACGGCGCCCTGACCATGGATCAGATGCAGGGCGGCACCTTCACCATCACCAACGGCGGCACCTATGGCTCGCTGATGTCGACGCCGATCCTGAACGCGCCGCAGTCGGGCATCCTGGGCATGCACAACATCGTGCAGCGCCCGATGGCCATCAACGGCGAGGTCAAGATCCGCCCGATGATGTACCTGGCCCTCAGCTACGATCACCGCATCGTCGACGGCAAGGAAGCCGTGACCTTCCTGGTCCGCATCAAGGAACTGCTGGAAGACCCGGCCCGCGCCCTGCTGGACCTGTAAGGTCCGCGCGATCCAGAACTGACGACGGCGGCTCCTTCGGGAACCGCCGTTTTCAATTTCAGATTTAGTCGGCCTTGAGCCGGGTCAGCACCGCGTCCGTGTCCTGACCCAGCCTTGGCGGGGGGGCGTCGTAGCGGACGGGAGTTTTCGACAGGCGGATGGGCGAGGCGACGGTACGGATGGGCTTGGCCAGGTCAGGGCGCGACTGCTCGACGGTGAGGCCGCGATGCAGCGCCTGCGGCTCCTCGAACACCTGGTCAATGGTGTTGACCAGACCGCAGGGGACGCCGGCCACCTCCAGCGCCGCCATCAGCGCTTTCATGGTGAAGCCCGCAGTCAGGGCCGAGAGCGTCGGGGACAGCTCGGCGCGGTGCTGGACCCGCAGCGCATTGGTGGCGAAGCGCGGATCGATGCCCATGGGCGCGACGCCCAGCGCCTTGGCCAGGGCGCGGAACTGGCCGTCGTTGCCGACCGCGATGACCACCATGCCGTCCGAACAGGGGAAGGGCTGATAGGGGGCCAGGTTGGGGTGGGCGTTGCCCATCCGCGTCGGGGCGGTCCCTGAGACGAAGTGGTTGGTCGCCTGATTGGCCAGCATGGCCGCCTGGACGTCGAACAGGGCGATGTCGATGGACTGACCCTCGCCGGTCGCCCGGGCGTGCATCAGGGCGGCGAGAATGGCGTTGGAGGCGTAGAGGCCGGTGAACAGGTCCACGACCGCCACCCCGACCTTCATCGGCTCGGCGCCCGGCGCGCCGTCGGGCTGGCCGGTGATCGACATCAGCCCGCCCATGGCCTGGATCATGTAGTCGTAGCCGGCGCGATGCGCGTCCGGCCCGTCCTGACCGAAGCCGGTGATGGAGCAATACACGAGGCGCGGATTGAGGGCCGACAGGCTGGCGTAGTCGAGGCCGTATTTCGCCAGCCCGCCGGTCTTGAAGTTCTCGACCACCACGTCGCAGGTCGCAGCCAGGCGGCGCACGGCCTCGGCGCCGTCAGGGGTGGCGATGTCCAGAGCGACCGACTTCTTGCCCCGGTTGGCGCACATGAAATAGGCGGCGTCGCCCTTGGAGCCGTCGGTCGTGGCGGTGAAGGGCGGGCCCCAGTGGCGGGTGTCGTCGCCGGCCCCGGGGCGCTCGATCTTGATCACCTCGGCGCCGAGATCGGCCAGGGTCTGTGTCGCCCAGGGGCCGGCCAGAACGCGGCTTAGATCAAGAACGCGAACGCCGGAGAGGGGGCCTTGAGCTTGGGTCATGCGACAGGACTAGCCCGGCGTCGTCGTGTCGAGAAGACCTACAGCCCGACGTCCCAGACGCCGGCGTTGCGCATGCGGCACTCGCGAGCTTCCTCGGCGCGGCCGCCCATGTCGCGCGCCATGCCGCGAATGGCGTCGGAGACCGTGCTCTTGTGCACCCCCGGCACGATCGCGTGGGCGAAGGCGCAGGCCGCCAGACGGATCAGCTTGAAGCCGAACCGAGACGAGGCGGCCATATGCTGCAGATAGGTTTCGCTAACTTCACGCGGATGATCGCGGAACAGACGTGAAAATTGACTCGACATGACCCCTACCTAACGCGGTTCCCCGCGTCCCTCTACCCGGCCCTTTCATTATCGCCTAAACCGGGCGTCGGAACAGGGGTCGCATCGTCACGCCCCGGTCAGGCGCGCGTGACGATCATTAAGAAGCCCCGCACATTTATGCGCAGGATAAACGCCATGGCCGACGGTTCGACCGCTTCGCAACAGACCTTCCGCTGGGACGACCCGTTCGACCTGCGCGGCCGTCTGACCGACGACGAGCGGATGATCCAGGACGCGGCGCGGTCCTATGCCCGCGAAGCCCTGCTGCCGCGCGTGGTCGAGGCCTTCCGCGACGAGACCTTTGACCGCGCCATCATGACGGAGATGGGCGAGATGGGTTTCCTCGGGGCCATGCTGCCGGAACAGTACGGCGGCTCGGAAGCCAGCCACGTCGCCTATGGCCTGATCGCGCGCGAGGTCGAGGCGGTCGACAGCGGCTATCGTTCGGCCATGAGCGTCCAGTCCTCGCTGGCCATGTACCCGATCTACGCCTTCGGCTCGGAAGAGCAGAAGATGAAGTTCCTGCCGAAGATGGCGGCGGGCGAACTGGTCGGCTGCTTCGGCCTGACCGAGGCCGACGGCGGGTCTGACCCCGCCTCGATGAAGACCAAGGCGGTCAAGGTCGAGGGCGGCTATCGCCTGAACGGCGCCAAATACTGGATCACCAACTCGCCCATCAGCGACCTGGCCATCGTCTGGGCCAAGCTCGATGACAAGATCCGGGGCTTCATCGTCGAGCGCGACTTCGACGGCTTCACCACGGACAAGATCGGCGACAAGCTGTCGCTTCGCGCCTCGATCACCGGCGACATCGGCCTGAACGACGTCTTTGTGCCGGAGGCCAACATCCTGCCGGGCGTCCAGGGTCTGCGCGGGCCGTTCAGCTGCCTGAACAAGGCGCGCTTCGGCATCGCCTGGGGCGCCATGGGCGCCGCCGAGTTCTGCTTCCACGCCAGCCGCGACTATGTCGGCGAGCGGATGCTGTTCGGGCGCCCGCTGTCGTCACGCCAGCTGGTGCAGAAGAAGCTGGCCGACATGCAGACCGAGATCTTCCTCGGCTTCGAGGGCGCCTACGCCCTGGGGCGTCTGCTCGACACTGGCGCCTGGGTGCCGGAGGCCATCAGCCTGATGAAGCGCAACAACTGCGGCAAGGCCCTGGCCGTGGCGCGCGAGGCGCGCGACATGCACGGCGGCGCCGGCATCACCGGCGAGCTTCACGTCATGCGCCACGCCATGAACCTGGAGACCGTAAACACCTATGAAGGCGCCCATGACGTCCATGCCCTGATCCTGGGCCGGGCCATCACGGGCGAAAGCGCCTTCTAGGGCTCGTCGCCGGTCGGCGGCGCCGGCTCGTCCTGCTTTTTCCCGCCGCTGACCTCGGGCTGATAGAGGCCTGTGATGGCGCGGACGACGAAGCCTTCGGGCCGGATGCGCGGACCGAAGCGAGCGCAGGGGTCCGGGTCGGCTATGGCGCGCGGCTTGCGGTCGGCCGGGGCGAAGGCGTCGCCGACCATGTCGCCAAAGACCTCGGCCAGCTGGTGGGCGTCGCCCACGCGCGACAGGCTGGGGTTGTCCGTGCCGACCACGGTGGCGTTGCGCGCCCAGACGATGGCCGCCACCTGACGACCGTCGGGGTCCAGCATCTCGGCTTCGGCGGCCAGGCCGCCGGTCGTACCGGGCGCCCGCAGCCCGATGGGGCCGGGGATAAAGTAGCTGGCGACTGCCGAAGCCGCCGATCCCGCCTGACCGGTGGGGCTGATCCGCGTCGCCGCCAGACGCACCCTTGCGGCGCCCGGCGTCGGTGCGTCGAGGATAGTGAAGCGCTCGCTCAGTTCGTAGCAGACCTGACGATCCATCTCGCCCAGCACCAGGGCCCAGTCCTCGGCGCTCAGGGCGGGGGCGGCGTCCGCGGTCAGTTCCGCGCGTTCGATATGAACTCGCTCCACGCTCTGAGCCAAGGCTTCGTCCCGGCGTTGGCGCACGGAGGCGCGCACCGTGTCCGATCGGGTCTCCAGCCCTTCGTAACTCGAGAGATAGCCAGAGGTGGGCTCCGGCGCGGTGGCGCAAGCGGCCGCGCCCAGCCCCAGGCCAAGAACAAGCGCGACGGTTCGGGTCGTTGTGGTCATGCAATGCCTCCGTCGCCGTAAGTCGGCGGTCGGGTCCATTACGTCTGCGGCTCCGGTTCGGTTCAACGCCCATCGTCACGGCCGGCTTCCCACGCTAGTCTGCGGGCCTGTGAAGGGACCGACCATGACGCGACACACCCTGCTGGCCTCGACCGGCGCCGCCCTTGCCCTGATCTTCAGCGCCGCGCCTGTCGCGGCGGCCTCGGCCCAGACGCCGAGCGTGGCGGGCCTGCCCTATGACGCGCGGCGCGGGGTCTTCACCTTCGCCGCCGGTCTGGACGCCTCCCTGCCCGCCGTGGTGCAGGTCACGACCCTGGGCCAGTCGCGCGGCCCGCGTTCGGACGGCGATCCCAAGCCTTCGCAAGGCGGATCGGGCGTCATCATCGACGCCGCCAACGGCATCATCGTCACCAACAACCACGTCATCGAGAACGGCCAGAAATTCACCGTCGACCTGAGCGACGGTCGCCTGTTCGACGCCGTCCTGATCGGGGCCGACAAGGCCACGGACATCGCCGTGCTGAAGATCGAGGGCACGGGCCTGTCGCAGGTTCAGACGGTGGATTCCGACACCCTACGCACCGGCGATCTGGCCTTCGCCGTCGGCTATCCGCTGGGCCTCGACCAGACCCTGACCATGGGCGTCATCTCGGGCCTGAACCGCTCGGGCATGGGCGACGCCATCGAGGACTATATCCAGACCGATGCGGCCGTGAACTCGGGCAACTCGGGCGGGCCGCTGCTGGACAGCCGGGGGCGGCTGATCGGCATCAATACCTCTATCCTGTCGGGCGGCATGGGCGGCGGCAACGACGGCATCGCGTTTGCCGTGCCGACCCGCATCATGATGTTCGTGGTCGACCAACTGCGCGCCACCGGCGAGGTCAAGCGCGGCCAGATCGGCGTGGCCCTGGGCTCGCTGACGGCGGAGCGGGCGCGCGAGCTGGGTCTGAACCTGGTGCGCGGGGCGGTGGTCTATGACGCGGCGCCGGGATCGTCGGCCGAGGCGGCGGGACTGCGCCCCGGCGACGTCATCACCCGCATCCAGAATCGCCCCGTGGCCAACGCCGGCTCGGTTCAGGCCACGGTGGGCATCGCCCGGCCGGGCGCGACCCTGCCGGTCGTCTATCTGCGTGACGGGCGCGAGGCGACGACCAGCCTGACGGTTCAATCATCCGACCTTCCCGCCGTGCGTGTCGGGCGCAGCGCGACGATGGCGCGCGGCCTGACCTTCCGCAACGCGGGCGAGGGGGCTCAGATCACCGTGGTCGAGGCCGGCTCAGCCGCAGCGGCGGCGGGGGTTCAGGCGGGCGACGTCGTGGTGTCGGCGGGCGGGGCAAGCGTCAGCGACATGACCGCCCTGGCGACGGCCTTGCAAGCCGCCGCCGGTGCGGCTGAGCTGACGGTGATGCGCGAAGGCGAGCGGATCACGATCCACCTGCCCGGCTGATATTCGGCCCGCTCGGCCGGCGGCTTCGCGCGCCGCCGCGCCCCCGGAAGCAAGCGGAACCATTGTCCTCACAGGGCGGTTTGAGCCCGGAACCGAGGAGATGCGACCGTGGACGATTTCAAGCGAGACGACCCTAATGTGATTACGCCCTTGCCGGGCGTCGAGCGACGCGTCCAGGAGACGGTGATCATTCAACGCGAAAGCAGCAACGCGGCCTGGTGGGGCGTCGGTATCCTGGCTGCCCTGGCCGTTGTGACGCTGTTGTGGTTCCTCACCCGCCCGGCTGAACAGGCGACCGACGCCGACCTGCGCGTCGCCCAGGCGGAGGCCGCCGCCGAAAGCGCTCGCCAGACCGCAGAGGCGGCTCTTGTCCAGAACCAGCTCAACGGCGCCCGGGACAGCGTCGCCATCGCCCAGGCCCAGACCGCGACGGCTCGCGCCGAAGCGATTCGCGCCGAAGCCGAGGCGCGCACCGCCCAAGCCCAGGCGTCGGAGCCTGTTATCATTGAGCGTCAAACCGTGGTTCAGCCCGCGTCGAACGGCCCTGCCGTCGTGACCAGCACGACGCCGCAGCCTTAAGGCCAGGCGGCCGGCGCCGCCCGCTCGTCCGATCTGATCGCTGAGGCTTCGACCCGGCGATCAGGCGGGTCAGGTTTTGCCTGCGCTGATGCTCGCGGCTAGGTCCAGACAGCAAAACGCCCGTGTCGCCAGGAGGGGGAGGAGGGCGATCACGGGCGCCTCTGCTTGGAGGAAGCATCGGCCCGTCGAAGCCCACTAGCGGAAAAATCCTGGGGGGCTGGGGGGGCTGTTCAGGATCCGGGACTCTTCCGAACTCCGACAGGCCGATGATGTAGATTTGACCCCCGTTCCGGGCGGGCTCACGACCGAATGGGGGCCTTTTCGTGTTCTGCGAGATTTTTTGCTCGCCGGGTCGAAATCAGACCTTCGACAGGATCAGGGTGCCGTTGGTGCCGCCGAAGCCGAAGCTGTTGGACATGACATGCTTCAGTTCGCCGTCGTGACGCTGACGCAGGATCGGCATGCCCTCGAACTCGGGGTCCAGGTTTTCGATGTGGGCGCTTTCGGCGGCGAAGCCGTGCTTCATCATCAGCAGGCAGTAGATCGCTTCCTGGGCGCCCGCCGCGCCGAGCGAGTGGCCCGTCAGCGACTTGGTCGAGGAGATCATGGGCAGGTCGTCGCCGAAGACGTTGCGCACCGCGCCCATCTCCTTGGAGTCGCCGACCGGGGTCGAGGTGCCGTGCGGGTTCAGGTAGTCGATGCGCGGGTCGCCGGCCATCTTCAGCGCCAGCTTCATGCAGCGCTCAGCGCCCTCGCCCGAGGGGGCCACCATGTCGTAGCCGTCCGAGTTGGCGGCGTAGCCGGTGACTTCGGCGTAGATGGTCGCGCCGCGCGCCACGGCGCGTTCGTATTCTTCCAGCACCACGATGCCGGCGCCGCCGGCGATGACGAAGCCGTCGCGGTCCTTGTCATAGGCGCGGCTGGCGACCCCAGGCGTCTCGTTGAAGTTGGAGGACATGGCGCCCATGGCGTCGAACATGTTCGACATGGACCAGTCGATGTCCTCGCACCCGCCGGCGAAAACCACGTCCTGCTTGCCCCAGGCGATCTGCTCGGCGGCCGCGCCGATGCAGTGGGCCGAGGTCGCGCAGGCCGAGCTGATCGAATAGTTGATGCCCTTCAGCTGGAACCAGGTGGCCAGAACCGCTGACGGGCCGCTGGCCATGGCCTTGGGCACGGCGAAGGGGCCGACGCGCTTGGGCGAGCCTTTCTCGATGGTGGTCTGGGCCGCCTGCAGGATGACCTGGGTCGAGGGGCCGCCCTCGCCGACGATCAGGCCGATGCGCTCGTCCTTGATCTCTTCGGCGCTCAGGCCGCTGTCCTTCAGCGCTTCTTCAAAGGCGATGTGCGCCCAGGCCGTGCCGTTGGCGAGGAAGCGCGCGGCGCGGCGGTCCACCAGCGGCGTCCAGTCCTCGGCGGTCACGCCGAGCGACGGCGGCGCCCAGACCTGTGAGCGGAAGCCGTACTTGGCGTGGTCGGCGGCGTGCTGGACGCCCGACTTGGCTTCGCGCAGTGAGGCTGTGACCTCGTCCTGGCCAGTGCCGATGGAGGAGACGATGCCCAATCCGGTGACGACAACACGCCGCATGGTGGTTTCCTAACGTTCAGTCTTCAGGCGCCGCGTTGACCGCGGTCTGCATTAAATGGGGTCAGGCTTCGGTCGACGCTACCACGCCGCCGAACAGGCCGACACGCATGTCGGCGCAGGTGTAGATGACCTCGCCGTCGGCCTCGAGCACGCCGTCGGCGATGCCCATGACCAGCTTGCGGTTGATGACGCGCTTCAGGTGGACCTTATAGACCACCTTCTTGATGTCCGGTGTGACCTGGCCGGTGAACTTGACCTCGCCGACGCCCAGGGCGCGGCCCTTGCCGGCGCCGCCGATCCAGCCGAGGTAGAAGCCGACCAGCTGCCACATGGCGTCCAGGCCCAGGCAGCCCGGCATGACCGGGTCGCCGATGAAGTGGCACTGGAAGAACCAGAGGTCCGGATTGATGTCGAGTTCCGCCTCGACATAGCCCTTGCCGTAGTCGCCGCCGTCGGCGGTGATGGTCTTGATGCGGTCGAACATCAGCATCGGCGGGGCCGGCAGCTGGGCGTTGCCCGGACCGAACAGTTCGCCACGGCCCGAGGCCAGCAGGCCTTCATGATCGAACGACGACGGATATTGGGACTGGCTCAAGGATGACGCTCCGGAAGTGTTGCGGGCGGGTTACACGACCCTGCGCGCCCGCTCAACTGTTGTGAAGGCTGGAGCCTGACCGGTCGATCAGCTTCCAAGCCTGATAATCGCTCTAGCTGCGACCCGCGCCGGCTGGGCGGGCGGCGTTGCACAGGGCGCGTTCCTGGGTTCCGAACACGGCGCGCTCGGGCACCCAGCCGCGGATCTTGCGGGCGCGGACCCGGCACCAACCCTCTTCGCATTCATCCAGCGAGACGATGGAGCGGGGCGACAGGCGGGCGCGTACCGAGGAGGTCGCCGACCGGCCCGAATGGATCATGATCTCCTCGGCCGAGCGGTTGAACACGCTGCGGCGGCCCGAGGCCACGGTGCGGTGGATCCAGGCGACCGAGCCGTCGGGGTCGCAGATCTTGCGCCACTCCCTGGTCTCGGCGATCACCTGCACGGGCAGGCCCGCGGCGCGGTACTCCCACAGGATCCGGTAGTCGAGGCCCGGCCCCTGGCGGGCGCGGACCTGAGAGGATTTCAGCGTGACCCAGCGCGGCACGTCCAGCCCGGTCGGCGTGGGCCGACCATCAGGCATGAGGGCGCCGGCGCCCGCGAAGACGCCTAGCCCTAGAACGGCGGTGATGACGGCGATACGCCGGAAACTTTTGAACCTGACCACAGCTTTGCTAAACACCGGATCGACCCGTCCCGTACGTGCGTTCCCGCACGTCGAAAACCCAGGCCCTCTATGTCCGCTCGCAAGCTTAAGGTCGTATTAACCAGACGCCTGCCGGACGCGGTGGAAACGCGGCTGCGCGAACTTTTCGACGCCGAGCTGAACCTGACCGACCGTCCGATGTCGCGCGACGATCTGGCCGCCGCCGTGCAGCGCGCCGAGGTCCTGATCCCGACCATCACCGACCATCTGGACGCCGAGCTGATTGCGGGCGCGGGCGATCAGCTGAAGATGATCGCCAACTTCGGCGCCGGGGTGGACCATATCGACATAGACGCCGCTGTGGCGCGCGGGATCATCGTCACCAACACCCCCGGCGTTTTGACCGAGGACACCGCCGACCTGGCCATGAGCCTGATCCTGGGCGTCAGCCGCCGCATCGTCGAAGGCGCCAATGTCGTCGCCGCCGGTCAGTTCGAGGGCTGGAGCCCGACCTGGATGTGCGGGCGCAAGCTGTGGGGCAAGCGTCTGGGCATCGTCGGCATGGGTCGCATCGGCCAGGCCCTGGCCCGCCGCGCCAAGGCCTTCGGCATGCAGGTCCACTATCACAATCGCAAACCCGTCTCGGACATGATCGCCGAGGAGCTGGGCGCGACCTGGTGGGACGATCTGGATCAGATGCTGGCGCGGATGGACGTCATCTCGCTGAACTGCCCGGCCACCAGGGACACTCATCACCTGCTGTCGGCCGAGCGCATCGCCCGGCTGCAACCCCACGCCATTGTCGTGAATACGGCGCGCGGCGAACTGATCGACGAGGCGGCCCTGGTCGAGGCCCTGGACCGCCGCGCCCTGTTCGGCGTCGGTCTGGACGTGTTCGAGCACGAGCCGGCGGTGCATCCCGGCTTGATGGGGCGCTCAAACGTGGTGCTGCTGCCCCACCTTGGTTCGGCCACCATCGAGGCCCGTCAGGACATGGGCGACCGCGTCATCGCCAACATCATGACCTATCAGAACGGTCACCGTCCGCCCGACCGGGTCATCCCGGCCATGCTCTAGGCTTGAGCTGATCCGCAAACCGGGCAGGCTGGGTCGGCGGCGACCCTGACCACCCGGCTGGTTCCGGCCAGGCCGTCATAGAGCATCAGACGACCGGTCAGGGGCTCGCCGGCCCCGGTGATCAGCTTGATCGCCTCCAGCGCCGCCATCGCGCCGATGACGCCGGCCAGGGCCCCGACGACGCCGACGCGGGCGCAGGTCTCGGCGTCGGGCGGGGTCTCGGGCACCAGGCATTGATAGCAGGGCTGGCCGGCGAAGACCCCGACCTGGCCGTTCCAGCGGCCCAGGGCGCCGGACACCAGCGGCCTGCCCGTCGCCACGCAGGCGGCGTTGACGGCGAAGCGTGTCTCGAAATCATCGGTGCCGTCCAGCACCACATCGAACCGTTCGATGATGCTGCGGGCGTTGTCGGGCGTCAGACGCTCGACAAAGGGCTCGACGGCGACATGAGGGTTGAGCGCGGCCAGATGCGCGGCGCCCGCTTCGACCTTGGGCCGCTCGGCGTCGGCGGTGGTGAAGATGATCTGGCGTTGCAGGTTCGACAGGGCGACCGCGTCATGGTCGATGAGACCCAGGGTTCCGACCCCGGCGGCGGCCAGATAGAGCGCAGCGGGCGCCCCGACCCCGCCCAGGCCGACGATCAGCACCCGCGCGCGCTTCAGCGCCTGCTGGCCGGGGCCGCCGAGCTCGGACAGCACCAGTTGGCGCGCGTAGCGATCAACCTCTTCATCAGAGAAGCGGGTGGGGGCGGGAGCGGAAGACTGGGTCACGCCTCTGTCTAGCGTAGTCGAGCCAAGCCGTCAGGCGGGAATGGGCAGGGCCTGGGCCGCCGTGGTCAGCAGGGCTTCGGCGCGATGAGGGCTCAATTCGTCGAGGGCGGCCCCGTTCAAAATGCGGGCGGCCTCAGGCGTCATCTGCGCCAGGGTCATCGGCCACTCGGGAAAGAGGCGGGCCGGCACGTCCTGATCCGACAACAGGCGGAGGTTCTCATGGCGGGGATCGGCCCGGAGCCGATCCAGCAGCCGGTCCACGTCGGCGCGGTGACCCTCGATGGCCTGAAGGAACCGCCCGTCATGACGCATCAGCACCCCGGTCAGCCCGTCTCGACGATTGTTGCGCTCCGACTCGCCGAGGATTTCGGCCAAAATCAGCAGGCTGGTCGCGGCGTCGCCGACGGCGTCGCTGACGTAGAGGGCGCGGTGGAGAGGCAAGGCGGGAACTCGAACTGAACGCGACGCAACTGATATCGGAAGGCTCCCTGTCACGGGGGCGGGGGATAGGCAAGCAATGCGCCGCCCCTGCGGCGTGGCGGCGTCTTGCGAGAGGGCGCAATCCTCGCCATCTGATCGCCATGACCCAGACCTCAAGCTTCCCCGACTGGCACGGCACCACCATCCTGGCGGTGCGCAAGAACGGCCGCACCGTCATCGCCGGCGACGGCCAGGTCTCGATGGGGCCGACCATCGTCAAGGGGGCGGCGCGCAAGGTGCGCACCCTGGCGGGCGGCAAGGTCCTGGCCGGGTTCGCCGGGGCCACGGCTGACGCCCTGACCCTGATCGAGCGGCTTGAGGCCAAGCTGGAGCAGTATCCGGATCAACTGGCTCGCGCCTGCGTCGAACTGGCCAAGGACTGGCGCACCGACCGCTATCTGCGCCGGCTGGAGGCCATGCTGCTGGTCGCCGACAAGGACACCATCCTGACCGTGACGGGCGTCGGAGACGTGCTGGAGCCGGAGTACGGCGTGGCCGCCGTCGGCTCGGGCGGCAACTATGCGCTGGCCGCCGCTCGCGCCCTGATCGACGTGCATACCGAGATGGACGCCGAGCAGATCGCTCGCAAGGCCATGCAGATCGCCGCCGACATCTGCGTCTACACCAACGGCAATCTGACCATCGAAAGTTTGTAGGGCGCTATCGCTCGCCGCGCGGCGGCTCGCTGCTTGAGCGCCTATCCGAGTATTTCTGGACCGTCTGAACCATGACCGATCTGTCTCCCCGCGAAATCGTTTCCGAACTGGACCGCTACATCGTCGGTCAGGACGACGCCAAGCGCGCCGTGGCCGTGGCCCTGCGCAACCGCTGGCGCCGCAAGCGCGTGCCCGAGGATCTGCGCGACGAGGTCACGCCCAAGAACATCCTGATGATCGGCCCGACGGGCGTGGGCAAGACCGAGATCGCCCGGCGCCTGGCCAGGCTGGCCGGCTCGCCCTTCCTCAAGGTCGAGGCCACCAAGTTCACCGAGGTCGGCTATGTCGGCCGCGACGTCGACCAGATCATGCGCGACCTGGTTGAAAGCGCCCTGGTCATGGTGCGCGACAAGCGCCGTTCGGGCGTCAAGGCGCGAGCCGAGGGGCAGGCCGAGGAGCGGATCCTGGACGCCCTGGTGGGGCCGGGTTCGCAGCCCGCCACCCGCGACGCCTTCCGCAAGAAGCTGCGCGCCGGGGAACTGGACGACAAGGAGATCGAGATCGGCCTGGCCGACACGACCTCGCCGCTTCAGGGCCTGGACATGCCGGGCGGCGGCGGCAACGTCGGCCTGCTGAACCTGTCCGACCTGCTGGGCAAGATGGGCGGCGGGCGCACCAAGACGGTCAAGCTGACGGTCGCCGAGGCCATGGCCCCGCTGACGACGGAAGAAAGCGACAAGCTGCTGGATCAGGAAAGCCTGACCAAGGAAGCCCTGTTGCTGGCCGAAAACGAAGGCATCGTCTTCCTTGACGAGATAGACAAGGTGGCGGCGCGTCAGGGCGCGTCCGGGGCCGATGTTTCACGTGAAGGCGTGCAACGCGACCTGCTGCCCCTGATCGAGGGGACGACGGTGTCGACCAAGTACGGGCCGGTGAAGACCGACCACGTCCTGTTCATCGCCTCGGGCGCCTTCCACGTGGCCAAGCCGTCGGACCTGCTGCCCGAATTGCAGGGCCGCCTGCCGATCCGGGTCGAGCTGAAGGCCCTGACCCGCGACGACTTCAAGCGCATCCTGACCGAGCCCGAGGCCAACCTGATCCGTCAGAACCAGGCCCTGCTGGAAACCGAGGGCGTCACGTTGGTCTTCACTGACGATGCGGTCGAGGCGATGGCCGACGCCGCCGTGGCGGCCAACAACACCGTCGAGAACATCGGCGCCCGCCGGCTGCAGACCGTGATGGAGCGGGTGCTGGAGGAGACCAGCTTCAAGGCCTCGGACCTGTCGGGCCAGACCCTGACCTTCGACGGCGACAAGGTGCGCGAGAAGGTCGGCGAACTGGCCAAGAACATCGACCTGAGCCGGTTTATCCTGTGATCGGACGGCGGTGCGGGTCAGCCCCGCATCGCCTCCACCGCCTCGACCAGCCGCGCCAGATCGCTCGGCGTCGACAGGCGGTGGTCGCCGCCCTCGATCAGGTCCAGACGCACGTCGCCGCCGGTCAGACGCTCGGCCAGTTCGACCTGATGGCGCCACGGCACCACGTCGTCGGCGCGGCCTTGCAGGACGTGAACCGGCGCGCTGATGTCGATCACCCCGTCCAGCAGCAGCCAGTCGCGCGCCTCTTCGAACATGCGCCGGGTCAGGACGTAGGACCCCAGCCCCTCCTCGGTGATGACGGTCTCGCCTTCGCGCAGGATGGCCTGACGCTCGTGGTCGGCCAGGCCCGGCCACATCAGTTTTTCGGTGAAGTCCTGGGCCGGATTGACCAGCACCAGACCCTTGACCCGCTCCGGCCGCGCCAGGGTCGCCAGCAGGGCGACCCAGCCGCCCATTGATGAGCCGACCGGGATCACAGGCCCGTCGAGACTGTCGATCAGGGCGATCGCGTCCTCGCGCCAGCGACCGATGGTGGCCTGTCTCCAGTCGCCCGAGGACTGGCCGTGGGCGAAGTGGTCGTAGCGGACATAGTTCCAGCCGCGCTCGCGCGCCGCCTGTTCGAGGGCGAGCGCCTTGGTCCCCTCCATGTCCGAGCGGAAGCCGCCGACCCAGATCACGGTCGCTCCCGTGCCCGCCACAGCCTTGAAGGCCAGGCTCTCGCCGTCCGGGCGGCTCAAGGTCTGAATCGGGGTTTGGACGTCGGACATGCAAAGCTCCTCGGACTGTCATTCCTTGCGGAATGGCTTTAGCAGAGACCGGGTTTCTTCACAGGCCGCGAGAGCCCCGCTTGTCCGCACCCAAAGCCCTTTTCGTGTCCTCGAACCGCATCGGCGACTGCGTCATCTCTTCCGGCGTGATCCGCGAGATCGCGCGCCAGTTGCCGGGGGTGCGGATCACGGTCGCCTGCGGTCGTCCGCCCGCCCCTTTCTTCCGCTCGGCCCCGAACGTCGAGCGGGTCATCATCCTCGACAAGAAGAAGGCCGCCGGACACTGGGTCGATCTGTGGAAGCAGGTACGCGGCACGCAGTGGGATCTGGTCGTCGACATCCGCGGCTCGGCCCTGGCCTGGCTGATCCCGGCCAGGCGCCGCGTCGTCTATAATCGCCGCTGGGAGACCGGCCTGCGCAAGGTCGAGATGGTGTCGCGCCTGATGGGCTCGGCGACGCCGCTGGACCCGGAAATCTTCCTCGACGATCAGGCCCGCGCCGAGGCCGCCGCCGTCATCGACCCGCAGCTGGCCGCAGGGCCGGGCGCGGGGCCGATCCTCGCCCTGGCGCCGATCGCCCATCAACCGGGCAAGTCCTGGCCCGCCGACCGCTGGGGCGCGCTCGTCGAAAAACTGAAGGCCGAGCCGCGCTTCGACGGCTGGCGCTTCATGCCGGTCGGCGGACCCGGCGACCGGCCGCCGGCGACACCCGCCCTGGAGGCCGCCGGTGACCGCGGCATCGACTGCGTGGGCAAGGGCGATATCCTGTGTTCAGCCGCCGCTATCGACCGCGCCGCCCTGTTCGTCGGCAATGACAGCGGGCTGATGCACGTCGCGGCGGCGCTGGGCCGACCCACGCTGGGCCTGTTCGGTCCGACAGAGTGGTGGCTCTACGGACCCTGGGGGCCCAAGACGCGCATGGCGGCTTCGAACGAGACCCGCGGGCAGTTCGCACCGATCGAGGATTTGGCCGTCGATCACGTCTTTGAAGGGGTTCTGGCGCTGCATGACGCCTACATCGGCGGCTCAAACCCCGACCAGCCTTGAATTACAGGGCTTCTATCGCCATATTCGCGCCGCCGGGAACGCCGCTCTCAGTCGCGCGCTGATCTCTGCGAGAATTATCGCCTACTCTTCTGACCACATAAGGAAACGACGCCCATTCGCCGTCCCATGCAAGCGCCGCCCGTCAAAGACGGGCCGCCCATCAACCAGGAAATCCGCGCCACGCGCGTGCTGCTGATCGACCAACACGGCGAGAAACAGGGTGTCATGCCGCTGTCGTCCGCGCTGGAAGCGGCCGAAGAGGCCGGTCTGGATCTCGTCCAGATCGTCGGCAACGCCGAGACGCCGGTTTGCAAGATCCTGGACTACGGCAAGCATCGTTTCCAGGAGCAGAAGAAGAAGGCCGAGGCGCGCAAGCGTCAGAAGGTCGTCGAGCTCAAGGAAATCAAGCTCCGTCCGAACATCGATACCCATGACTATGAGGTCAAGGCCAAGTCGATGCATCGCTTCTTCGAGGAGGGCGACAAGGTCAAGGTGACCCTGCGCTTCCGCGGTCGTGAAATGGCGCACCCGGAACTGGGCATGAAGCTGCTCAACAAGGTGCAGGCCGATTTCGACGAAGTCGCCAAGGTCGAGTACGCTCCGCGTATGGAAGGCCGCCAGATGATCATGATCCTGGCACCGCGCTGATCGCGATCCATCGCTGAATATGAAAAGCCCCGGCCTTGCAGCCGGGGCTTTTTCTTGCCCGATGGGCTGGGGCGCGGGTTGGCGGCCGGGAATCGCGTCGGCCGGATTGTTGAAGCCGTGACTCCGCTTGCCTCGCGCCGGGGTTCGGCGTAGAAGCCGCCTCTTCGCGACCGAACAGCCGGGCTAACAGGCATGCCTGGGCCGTTCGTTTCAGCTTCGCACTCCGGGCTCAAGCAGCTCGAAGAGCGATAGCCCACTAAAAAGAGAGAGTGAAAATGCCGAAACTGAAGACGAAGTCTGGCGCCAAGAAGCGCTTCAAATTCACGGCCACTGGCAAGGTGAAGGCCGGCGTTGCGGGCAAGCGTCACCGCTTGATCAGCCACAACTCCAAGTACATCCGCCAGAACCGCGGCACCTCGGTCATGGCCGACGCCGACGCCAAGAAGATCAAATCCTACATGCCGTACGCCTGATCGGCGCGCGCGTTTCGATCTGATCTCTACGTAAGAATTTGAAAGGATAGCGACACATGGCTCGCGTCAAACGGGGCGTAACGTCCCACGCCAAACACAAGAAGGTTCTTAAGCAGGCCAAGGGCTTCTACGGCCGCCGCAAGAACACCATCCGCACGGCCAAGGCCGCCGTCGACCGCGCAGGCCAGTACGCCTACCGCGACCGTCGCAACAAGAAGCGTTCGTTCCGCGCCTTGTGGATCCAGCGCATCAACGCCGCCGCCCGTCTGGAAGGCTTCACCTACTCGCAGTTCATCCACGGCCTGGACAAGGCCGGCATCGTGCTGGACCGTAAGGTCCTGTCGACGATCGCCGCCGACGAAGCCAGCTTCAAGGCCATCGCTGACAAGGTTCGCGCCGCTCTGGCCGCCTAAGGCTTTCGCGCTCAAGCCGCTCAGCCCCGCGGGCCGAGCGCTAGCGTAAAAAGACAAAAAACGCCCGTCCCGGTCGCCGGGGCGGGCGTTTTTCATGGCCACGCCTGACCTTTTGGCCGGGTCGGGCGTTGGAGTGCGACAGCCGGGTCGACTGGCGACCTTGGCGGTTCAGGAGGCTTTGCTGATGTCCGTCGCTCGCGTCACCGAAATCACTTCATCCTCGACAGTCAGCTTCGACGACGCCGTCGCCCAGGGCATCGCCCGCGCCGACAAGACCCTGCGTCATGTCGAGGGGGCGTGGATCCAGGACCAGAAGGTCGTGGTCCGCGACGGCCAGATCGCCGAATACCGGGTCAATATGAAGGTCACCTTCGTCCTCGCGGATTGAGGGGCCGACTGAGTTTGATCGACGCTGAAGGCTTTGCGTGACGGCCGTGTCGGGCTAGACGCTGCGGACCATGACCGATCTCGCCCAGCTAGAACTCGACCTGATCAACGCCATCGGAGCGGCCGAAAGCGTCGCTGCGATCGAAGAGGTGCGCGTCGCCGCCCTCGGCAAGACAGGGGCCGTCTCCGCCCTGCTGAAGGGGATGGGCGCGCTCAGTCCTGACGAACGCCGCGAGCAGGGGCCGATCATCAACGGCCTGCGCGACCGCGTCAGCGCCGCCATCGCCGCGAAAAAGGCCGAGCTGGAGGCCGCTGAGCTGGACGCCCGGCTGCTGGCCGAGCGCGTCGACCTGACCCTGCCCAGCCGTCCGCGCCGCAAGGGCGGGGTGCATCCGACCATGCAGGTCATGGACGAGATGATCGCCCTGTTCGCCGAGATGGGCTTCGCCGTGGCCGAAGGCCCGGATATCGAGGACGACTTCCACAACTTCACCGCGCTGAACTTCCCGCCGAAGCACCCGGCGCGGGAGATGCACGACACCTTCTTCCTGAAGCCCGACCCGGAAACGGGCGAGCGCAAGGTGCTGCGCACCCACACCAGCCCGGTGCAGGTGCGGACCATGATGAGCCAGAAGCCGCCGATCCGCATCATCGCGCCCGGCCGCACCTTCCGTAAGGATTCCGACGCCACCCATACGCCGATGTTCCACCAGATCGAGGGTCTGGTGATCGACCGCGACATCCACATGGGGCATCTGAAGACGACGCTGGAAACCTTCATCGCCCGCTTCTTCGAGCTGGACGACGTCAACGCCCGCTTCCGCCCGCACCACTTCCCCTTCACCGAGCCGTCCGCTGAAATGGACATCCGCTGCGATCGTTCGGGCGGCAAGCTGACCCTGAACGAGGGGGAGGACTGGTTGGAGATCCTGGGCTGCGGGATGGTGCACCCCAATGTGCTGCGCAACTGCGGCATCGACCCGGACGAGTATCAGGGCTTCGCCTTCGGCATGGGCGTGGATCGCCTGGCCATGCTGAAATACGGCGTCTCCGACCTGCGCCCCATGTTCGAGGCCGATACGCGCTGGCTGGCGCACTACGGCTTCTCCGCCTTCGCCGCGCCCAACCCGGCCAGCGGCCTCAGCTGACTTCGAGAGTTTCAGACATGACCGACCAGACCCAGACCCCGATGTCCGCAGAAGAAAAGTTCGGCCGCGAACTGGTGGCCCGCACCACCTTTGAAAAGGAAGCCGTCTGGCTGCCGTCGCTGTCGGTGCATCACATGAACGCCGGCCAGACCTTCATCGAGGGCAAGACCTTCACCGAATGCCTGATCGAAGGCCCGGCGGTGATGGCGGTGATGAACGGCACCAGCTTCGACACCTGCAACATGGGCGTGGCCGAAAACCCGAAGACCCTGTTGCTCGACCCGCGCGGCGACATGATCGCCGGCGCCATCGGCATGTCGAACTGCAAGTTCGTCCGCTGCCGTTTTGTTCAAGTGGCTTTCACCGGCGCGCGTGAGATGCTTGATGGCCTCGAGAAGGATCTTTTGAGTGCGCGCGGCGAGGCGGCCCAGGCATGACCGACGCACCCATCACGCTCGAACTGCTCGGCCCCGGGCCGGAATACAAGAAGGTCAACGTCTGGTTGCCGCAGCTGTTCATGGAGACCAGCCGCGCCGGGTCGCTGATCGTCGAGAACCGCACTTTCATTGACTGCCTGATCGAAGGGCCGGGCGTTCTGCTGCCCTTGGAAGGCTGCCATTTCGACGGCTGCAACATGGGCGACGCCCATGGCGACCCGCGCAACCTGATGCTGCAGCCGGTCGGGCCGCAGCGTGTGACGGGGGCTATTCCGTTCAAGGACTGCAAATTCATCAACTGCCGCTTCCTGGGCGTAGGCTTCACCGGAACCAAGGCTTATCTCGACGACATGGTCGCTGCCTTGGGCGGAGCCGCCCAATGAAGTTCACGCTTTCCTGGCTGAAGGACCACCTCGAGACCGAGGCCGACGTCCATCAGATCGCAGAGGCCATGACCATGGCCGGGCTGGAGGTCGAGGCGGTCCATGATCCGGTCGCCGTCCTGGCGCCCTTCACCGTGGCCAAGATCCTCTCGACGGCGCGTCACCCCGACGCCGACCGCCTGCAGGTCTGTCAGGTCGAGACCGTCGATGGCCTCAAGGAAATCGTCTGCGGCGCCCCGAACGCGCGTCCGGGCCTGACCACCATCTACGCCCCCATCGGCGCCTATGTGCCCGGCCTGGGCGTGACCCTGGTCGAGAAGCCGGTGCGCGGCGTCGTCTCGCACGGCATGTTGTGCTCGGCCTCGGAGCTGGAGCTGGCCGACGAGAGCGACGGCATTCAGGAGCTGCCGCCGGAGATCCCGGTCGGGACCCCGGTCGCCGGCCTGTTCGGCGCCGAGCCGGTCATCGACTTCGAAGTGACGCCGAACCGTCCCGATTGGCTAGGCGTCGCCGGCATCGCCCGCGACCTGGCCGCCGCCAGCGTCGGCACGCTGAAGCATTTCGACATCGCCGTGGTGCGCGGTGCCTTCCCCTCGCCGATCTCGGTGCGGCTGGACGCGCCGGAGATGTGCCCGGTCTTCGCCGGTCGCGTCATTCGCGGCGTCAAGAACGGCCCGTCGCCGGCCTGGCTGCAGAAACGCCTGACCGCCATCGGCCTGCGCCCGATCAATCGTCTGGTCGATGTCACCAACCTGATCGCCTACGACCGCGCTCGGCCGCTGCACGTTTATGACATGGCCAAGCTGTCGGGGACCGAGATCGTCGTCCGCGGCGGCCTGACCTCGGCTGAAACGGGCGAGCCCGAGCATCTGATCGCGCTTGACGGCAAGACCTACGCCGCCGCGCCGAGCGACTGCGTCATCGCCGACGCCAATGGGGAACGCCCCATCGGTCTGGGCGGCGTGATGGGCGGCGAAAGCACCGGTTGCGACGAGGCGACCACCGACGTCTTCCTGGAAAGCGCCTGGTTCGAGCCTATCGTCATCGCCCAGACGGGCCGCGCCCTGGGCATCCATTCCGACGCCCAGTACCGCTTCGCGCGCGGCGTCGATCCGGTCTCGGTGACGCCGGGTCTGGAGCTGGCCACGCGCCTGATTCTGGACCTGTGCGGCGGCGAGCCGTCCGAGATCGTCTTCGTCGGCGAACCGCCCGCCAGCCCGGCGCCCTTCGCCTTCGACCCGGCCTATGTGAAGCGCCTGACCGGCATGGAACTGAGCGACGACCGCATCGGCACCATCCTGGGCCAGCTCGGTTTTCTGGTCACCGCCGGCGGCGCCGATCAGGTCGAGCCCTGGACCGTGACGCCGCCGTCATGGCGCCGCGACGTCGAAGGCCGCGCCGACCTGGTCGAAGAGGTGGCGCGCATCGAGGGCTTCCGCTCTCTGCCCAACACGCCCCTGCCCGAGGTCGCTCGCGCCCCCGGCGGCGTGCTCAGCCCGCGTCAGGCCCGCGTTCGCATCGCCCGTCGCGCCCTGGCCAGCCTGGGCTATGCCGAGGCCGTGACCTGGTCCTTCACCAAGCAGTCCACCGCCGTCCTGTTCGGCGGCGGCGACGAGCGTCTGGTGCTGGAAAACCCCATCGCGGCCGACCTAGACTGCATGCGGCCGTCGATCCTGCCCAACCTGATCCAGGCGGCGGCGCGCAACGCCGCGCGCGGCCACGCCGACGCGGCACTGTTCGAGGTCGGCCCCATCTATCTGAACGACCAGCCGAACGGCCAGCGGACGGCCATCAGCGGCCTGATCGCGCCCCACCCCGACCGCCACTGGGGCGGAACGGGCGAAGACGCCCTGTTCGACCTCAAGGCCGACCTGTTCGCCCTGCTGGAAGAGATCGGCGCGCCCGTCGCCTCGCTGCAATTGGCGCAAGGCTCGAACCAGAGCTGGTGGCATCCCGGTCGTTCGGCCCGCCTGCAACTGGGGCCCAAGAACGTCATCGTCGAGTTCGGCGAACTGCATCCGCGCGTGCTCAAGGCGCTGGACGCCGACGGTCCCATGCTGGCCTTCGAGATCATCCTCGACGCCGTGCCTGAGCCGCGTGGGAAAGGCGGCAAGGCGCGAGGCGCGGCGGACCTGCCGAACCTGATGCCGCTCAGCCGCGACTTCGCCTTCCTGTTGGACGAGGCCAAGGCTGTGGGCGACCTGACCCGCGCCGTCGCCGGCGCCGACAAGGCCCTGATCGCCGAGGTGCGCGTCTTCGACGTCTATCGCGGCCAGGGCGTGCCGGAAGGCCAGAAGTCGGTCGCCATCGAAGTCGAGATCCAGCCGCGCGCCGCCACCCTGACCGACGCCGAGATCGAGGCCCTGACCGCCAAGGTCGTCGCCGCCGCCGCCAAGGCGGGCGCGGTCCTGCGGAGCTGACGCCGATGGCCGACAAGAAGCCCTGGGCCGAGACCGCCTTCGAGCGCAATTTGTTCCGCGCGCGCTGGCTGATGGCCCCCTTCTACCTGGGTCTGGTCGCGGCCCTGGTCATGCTGCTGGCCGTCTTCGTACGTGAGCTGATCTATTACGTGCCCCAGGCCTTCATCATGGGCGAAGGCCACATGGGGTCCGACGGCACCATCCTGGCCATCCTGAGCCTGGTGGACCTGTCGCTGGCGGGCAATCTGCTGCTGATCGTCATCTATTCCGGCTATGAGAACTTCGTCTCCAAGCTGGATCTGGACGAGAACCACGTGGATCGGCCGCCGTGGATGGGCACGGTCGACTTCTCGGGCCTGAAGATGAAGCTGATCGCCTCCATCGTGGCGATCTCGGCCATCTACCTGCTCAAGAGCTTCATGAACATCGGCAAGCCGGGCGTTCCGCTGGACGAGGCAGGCCTGATGTGGGCGGTGATCATCCACCTGACCTTCGTGGCCTCGGGCGTTCTGCTCGCGGTGATGGACTGGGTCGCCGCGAAGACGGACAAGCACTAGGGCTTTGCCCTAGTGTTTTCTTTTTGGGGCCTATCGCGCTTCGCACTACTTGAGGCCCGTGATGTTAGAGCCTCCCGGGGGGCGTCCGAGTGGCTGCTGACAAAGGCTTGATCGCGGCGGACGGCGTCGAATACGGCCAAGCAAGGTTCGGTTAACCTTAAAGCCCCAAGGCTGCCGCAAAAGACACGGACGGTAAGGTCAAGCCCGCGACGATGGGCGAACCGTCCTCTGTCAGGAGCCTCGACATGCATCGCCGCCAACTGATCCGCACCAGCCTTGGTCTCGCCGCCGCCGGCGCTCTGCCCGTGGGCCTCGGCGCCTGCGCCTCGACGCGCCAGCCGGCGGACCCCAACTACCCGATCGCCTCGGACCAGAACGCCCAGGCCTATACCTTCGAGGAGCTGGTCTCGGCCGGATCGCGCGAAATGGGCATCGCCGCGGAGGCCATGGGCTCGGCCCTTGAGCGCGTCTTCGCCGAACAGGGCGACCGCCCGACCGCCTATATCGCCGGCGAGGAAGCCGCCGGCGCGGCTGTCGTCGGCGTGCGTTACGGTCGCGGGGCGCTGCACATGAAGGACCTCTCGGCGTCCCAGGAAGTCTTCTGGCAGGGGGCTTCGATCGGCTGGGACGTGGGCGGCAACGCCAGCCGCGTCTTCACCCTGGTCTACGGTCTCTATCACCCGGACATGCTCTATCGCCGCTACCCCGGCGTCGAGGGCTCGGCCTATCTGGTCGCGGGCCTGGGCGTGAACTATCAGCGCGCCGACGGCATCGTCCTGGCCCCGATCCGCACCGGCGTCGGCCTGCGCCTGGGCGCCAATGTCGGCACCATGAGCTACAGCCGCCAGAGAAATCTGTTGCCGTTCTGATCCTCAGAAACAGGTGAAATCGTTCTTGGAGACCGTCGCCACCTGGCCTTGGCCGCAGGTGGCGACCGCCTTCCGGGCTTGAGCCCTCACGTCTGCGGTCTGATGAGCCGCTGCGGCGAACGCCCCAAGACCCACGGCGCTGCAGCCCAGTAGAACCGCTGCGGTTAGCCTCAAGGTCCGTAAGGTCATCGCTCTACTCCCCCGTTCAGACTGCTAGCATAACAAGGGTTTTCTAGGGCGTCATCTCGTGATCAACGCCTCTAGCCCCTCGCGCCAGGTCGGGTAACGAGGCCGCCAGCCTAGCTCAGCCTTGGCGCGGGCGTTCGAGAGGCGCTTGTTGTCGTTGTAGAAGCGGCGCATGGCGTCCGACACCGACGGGTCGTCCAGCGCCACCTCGGGCGGGTTGGGCAGGCCCAGCCGCGCCGCCGTCCATTCCATCACTACGTCCGCCGCAGCGGGCTCATCGTCGGCCAGGGTATAGGCTCGGCCCGGATGCGGGCGGGCCATGGAGGCGAAAAAGCCGGCCACCGCGTCCTCGACATGGATGCGATTGAACACCTGACCGGGCTTCTTCACCAGTCGGGCCGTGCCGTCGCGCAGACGGTCCAGCGGCGAACGGCCGGAGCCGTAGATGGCGGGCAGGCGGAAGATCTGCACCGTCAGCCCCATGCCGCGTCCGGCGTCCAGCCAGTCCTGCTCGGCCCGCACGCGTCGCGCGCCCTCCAGGCTGGCGGCGTTCAGTTCGTCGTCCTCGAAGGCCCAGCCGCCCGCCCGGTCGCCATAGACGGCGGTGGAGGAGACATAGCCGATCCAGTCGGGATAGGCGCCCGAGGCTGTGATCGCCGGGATCAGGGCCTTCAGGCCGGGACAGCCGGCGCCGTCGGGCGCAGCGGTGATCAGGATGGCCGAGGCTTCGGCGACCGCGGCCCGCAACGCCGCCGTGTCGGCCGGATCGATCGGCAGAACGCCCGCCGCCGTCAATTCCGCGCGTCGCGCCGGATCGCGCGAGGTGGCCAAGGCCCGCCCCCCGCGTCGGATCGCCTCGCGCGCCGCCTCAAGCCCCAGATAGCCGCCGCCGAAGACCAGCAGGGACAAGGCGGCGGGGGCAGGCTGGGTCATGGCGATCCGGTCAGGCGGTCTTGGCGACGTCGGGAACGTCGTTCCCCTGAGACTGCAGCGCTTCGGCGCGCTTGTCGTTCCAGGCCGAGACGCAGGCGATCTTGGAACGGTCGGCCCGGTCGGCGTAGCGGCGGGCGATGTCGGTGACGTCGGCCATCAGTCCCTCGGCCAGGGTGATGGGTTTCAGGCCCAGGTCGCGGAACTGATCATTGGCGACGACCAGTTCGTTCTCGTCGGCCTCCTGACGCGGGTTGGGCACGTTGTGAACCTCGGCGCCGGTCATGTCGGCCACCATGCGGGCCAGGTCGCGGACGCGGCGGCTCTCGGTCATCTGGTTCAGGATCTTGACCCGGTCGCCGGACCTGGGCGGATTGTTCAGCGCCAACTCGACGCAGCGCACCGTGTCCTGGATGTGGATGAAGGCCCGCGTCTGGCCGCCCGAGCCGTGCACCGTCAGCGGATAGCCGACCGCCGCCTGCATCAGGAAGCGGTTCAGCACCGTGCCGTAGTCGCCGTCATAGTCGAAGCGGTTGATCAGGCGCTCGTCCTGCTTCGTCTCCTCGGTCTGGGCGCCCCAGACGATGCCCTGGTGCAGGTCGGTGATCCGCAGGCCGTCGTTCTTGGCGTAGAACTGGAACAGCAGGGCGTCCTGCGTCTTGGTCATGTGATAGATGCTGCCCGGATTGGGCGGGAACAGGATCTCCTGCTCGGTCGGGCCGTGGTCGGTGTCGACCGTGACCTTCAGATAGCCCTCGGGAATGCGCAGCCCGGCGGTGGTGTAGCCATAGACTCCCATGGTCCCCAGGTGGGCCAGATGCACGTCCCGGCCGCTCTCGACGATGGCCGCCAGCAGGTGGTTCGTGGCGTTGAGATTGTTGTCGACGGTGTAGAGCTTGTGCCGCGCCGACTTCATCGAATAGGGGGCGGCGCGTTGCTCGGCGAAGTGGACGACGCTGTCGGGCGCCCAGTCCTTGATCAGGGCCACCAGGCGGTCGAACTCCTTGCCCACCGTCATGTTGACGAAGTCGATGGTGCGGCCGCTGACCTCGCGCCATGCGTTGATGCGTTCGCCCATGGTGCGGATGGGGGTCAGGGACTGGACCTCCAGCTCATTGTCGATGTTGCGACGGCTGAGGTTGTCGACGATCAGCACCTCCCATCCGCGCGCCGACAGGTGCAGGGCCGTGGGCCAGCCGCAGAAGCCGTCGCCGCCGAGAATGATCACCCGCATGGTCGAACCCTGTGTCGTCTATCACTCCCCCCTGCCTAGCCGATGGCGGGGGCGGGCGGAAGCGGCGGCGATGCGGGTCTTGATGCGACCGAGCGCCGCCCGCCGCCCCCGTGTCGGACGCGAGGGCGGCGGGCGCCAGGCTATCGACGCGTTCGCAGGGCCGCGAGGGTCACCGTGGGCCTCCCGGCGTATTGATCCGCGCGGCGGGCGGCGACCTGGGCCCACCCGTCCGCCACGGCGTCCCTGATGCACCAGTGACGGACCAGATAGTGGTCCATCGGCAGGCTGGCCGTGTCGCAGGTGCGCCGGGCCGCCGTCTTGAGACGATGATCCAGCATTCGGGTTCCCATCGGCTGACTCAGGTCGAGGTCGGCATAGGATACGATGACGGCCTCGGCGCCCTTGACGGGCTGGGTGGCCGGGGTTTGGGCCTGGACGCCGTTCGGCGTGGCGATGGCGAGCAACAGGGCTGCGCCCATGATCGTCGTTTGCATCTTGCGATCTCCTGATCGCCCTTCCGCTGCGCTTGTCCTTTCGCAAAAGACCAGCGACCGACTGATGTCTGACAACTGGTCGGCGCGGTCATTGTTCTTCGTGAAACACGAGGTTCTGTCGCCGGACCTTCACAAGGTCGTTCCCGAGTCTAGGGCCGCGGTCGGGTGCGCAAGGCCGCGATCATGACGGGGCGGCTTTCAGCGGATCGGATCGTGCCGTGCGCGGCGACCTGGTTCCAGCCGTCCTGCACGGCGTCTCTGACGCACCAGTGGCGGGCGCGGGGGGCGGCCACGACCAGGTTGGGGTCGCCGCAGACGCGCTGGGCGGCGGATCTGAGCCGATTGTTCAACAAGCGGGTCGCCGCCGGCTGGCTCAGGTCCAGGTCGGCGTAGACGACAGCAAGGGTTTCGGCGTGCGCCGGAGCGGTGGCCGTTTGGGCCTGTACGGCGCAAGGGAGGGCGACCGCGAGCAGCAGTGCCGCCCCCGTGACCAAGGTCTTCATCGTGCGTCTCCAGTTTAGGCCCGTCGCCGCGCCATTGGCGACAGCATAAAAGGGCGTTGCTTGACTGGAGATCGACGTTAGGCGAACGGACGTAGCGCTGTCTCGAAAAAAACGCAGCGTTCAATCGGCCAAGTTACACGAATTTGTTGGGGTAAACTTGGGGTATATGGGGAAACTAACTCGTATTCTGAGCGATCGTGAGGTTTTGTCTCATGTGCCTAAGGTAATGGCGTGTTTCGTCTCACGAATGCTGAGGCTGTTCAGAGCAGAGCGGTGATCGCCGCGCGGGTGGCTTCGCCCAGGTCGGGGCGTTTCAGGGCCAGGGCGACATTGGCGCGCAACAGGCCGATCTTGTCGCCGCAGTCGTGGGTCACGCCTTCGTACTCATAGGCGGTGAAGGTCTGGGTCTTCATCAGCCGGTCCATGGCGTCGGTCAGCTGGATCTCGCCGCCCGCGCCGCTTTCCTGGGTTTCCAGCAGATCGAAGATTTCCGGCTGCAGGATGTAGCGGCCCGAGATCGACATGTTGGACGGCGCCGTGCCCTGGGCGGGTTTCTCCACCATGCCCTTCATGGCGAAGCGACGGCCGTCCTGAGCCGAGGGGTCGATGATGCCGTACTTGTGGGCGGCGGCCTCGGGCACGGCCTCGACGCCGATGACATTGCCGCCGACCTCGGCATAGAGGTCCGCCAGCTGCTTCAGGGCGCCCGGCTGCGAATCGACGATGACGTCGGGCAGGATGACGGCGAAGGGCTCGTGGCCGATGATGTCACGGGCGCACCAGACGGCGTGGCCCAGGCCCTTGGGCTGCATCTGGCGGGTGAAGCTCATCTCCCCAGCCGTGGCCAGCTCGGCGTTCATGGCCTCCAGCAGCTCGATCTTGCCCTTGGCCAGAAGCTGGGCCTCCAGCTCGATCTGATGGTCGAAGTAGTCTTCGATCGCCTGTTTGGCGCGGCCGGTGACGAAGACGATGTGCTCGATCCCCGCCTCGCGCGCTTCCTCGACGATGTAGCTGAGGATGGGCCGATCAACGACGTTCAGCAGCTCCTTCGGCGTGGTCTTGGTGCCGGGCAGGACGCGGGTGCCCAGGCCAGCCACGGGAAGAACCGCCTTGCGAAGGCGTGCGGGGGAAGTCGTCATCAGTCGTCCTGAAACAGCCGTTAGGCGCCTGTCATAGGCGCAAACCGTGACCGTTCCAAACGGCGGCTGAGGGTTCAGGTTCCGCTCACTCCACCGTCACCGACTTGGCCAGGTTGCGCGGCTGATCGACATCCGTGCCCTTCTGGACGGCGGTGTAGTAGGCCAGCAGTTGCACCGGCACGGCATAGACCAGGGGCGCGATCAGCGGGTGGCAGTCGGGGGCGTCGACGCGGCGGATGCCGTCGCCGTGCGGCGCAGGGGCGGTCGCCGGGGCGATCATGATGACGGGGCCGCCGCGCGCGGCGACCTCGGCCAGGTTGGAAGCGGTCTTCTCGAACACCTCGTCCAGCGGGGCCAGGGCGATGATGGGGGTCTTTTCATCCACCAGGGCGATGGGGCCGTGCTTCAGCTCGCCGGCGGCATAGCCCTCGGCGTGGATATAGCTGATCTCCTTCAGCTTCAGCGCGCCCTCCATGGCCAGGGGGAACATGGCACCCCGGCCCAGGAACAGGACGTCCGTGGCCTTGGCCAGGTCTTGAGCGATGGCGCGGATCTGGCCGTCCATCTGCAGGGCCTCGGCGATCAGGCGCGGGGCCTCGAACAGGGCCTTGACCAGGGCCGCCTCTTCGTCGGCGCCGATGCGGCCGCGCGCCACGCCCGCGGCGACGGCCAGGGCCAGCAGGGCCGAGACCTGGGCGGTGAAGGCCTTGGTCGAGGCGACGCCGATTTCCGGCCCGGCGTGGGTCGGCCACAGAATCTCGGCCTCGCGCGCCATCGACGAGGTGTGGACGTTGACGACGGCGGCGGTCTTCAACCCTTGCGCCTTGCACCAGGTCAGGCTGGCCAGGGTGTCGGCGGTCTCGCCCGACTGGCTGACGGCCACGGCGACCGTGCCCGGCGTCAGGGCGGGGGAGCGGTAGCGGAACTCCGACGCGATCTCGACGTCGCAGGGCAGGCCGGCGTATTTCTCGAAGGCGTATTTGCCGATCTGACCGGCGTAGAAGGCGGTGCCGCAGGCGATGATCTGGATGCGGTCGACGGCGGCGAAGTCGATGGCTTGTGTCTTGGCCGCGCCCGTCACCAGATCAAGGTATTCCGACAGGGTGTGCTGGACGCTGTCAGGCTGCTCGTGGACTTCCTTTTCCATGAAGTGGCGATAGGCGCCCTTTTCGACCATGGCCGAGGAGGCCGAGACCTGCACCACGGCGCGGTCGGCCGGACGGCCCTGGGCGTCGAACATCCGGGCGCCGGAGCGGGTCATGGCGACGTAGTCGCCTTCTTCCAGATAGGAGATCTTCTGGGTGAAGGGGCCGACGGCCAGGGCGTCCGAGCCCAGGTACATCTCGCCCTCGCCCCAGCCGACGACCAGAGGACTGCCGCGACGGGCGCCCAGGATCAGCTCGTCCTCGCCCTCGATCAGGACAGCGAGCGCATAGGTGCCGGTCAGGCGGTCCAGCGTGGCCTTGAAGGCGTCCAGCGGGGCCAGGCCCGCCGCCAGCTTGTGATCCAGCAGATGGGCCACGACCTCGGTGTCGGTCTGGCTCTCGAAGACGCGGCCCTCGGCCTCCAGCTCGGCCTTCAGTTCGGCGAAGTTCTCGATGATGCCGTTGTGGACCAGGCAGACGCGGCCCGCCTTGTGCGGGTGGGCGTTGGCGGTGGTCGGAGCGCCGTGGGTGGCCCAGCGCGTGTGGCCGATGCCGAGGGTCCCAGCCAGCGGCTCGGCGGCCAGCACGGCCTCCAGTTCGCGGATCTTGCCCTTGGCGCGGCGACGCTCGATGCAGCCGTCGACGACGGCGGCGATGCCGGCGGAATCATAGCCGCGGTACTCCAGCCGCTTCAGGCTGTCGACCAGACGGGGAACGACAGGGCCGGCGCCCGTAATGCCGATGATGCCGCACATGAGGTCTGCTCCGATCAAGGGGCGAAGCGGTCTCGCTTTGCGCGACGCCGCCGTAAGGGGTAAGCGAGAGGGTTCCGCCCGTCTCGCCCTGTGATCTTGCGTCTAGGGGAAGCGAAGGCCGGCGACATCAAAAAATGGGTTTCGGAAGGTTTCTTTGCAAACCCTCCGGCGCCGCCAGCGAAGGACGACGCCCTTGGGCGAGAGAAAATACTTCGGCACCGACGGCATCCGTGGTCGCGCCAACACCCATCCGATGACGGCCGAGGTGGCGCTGCGCGTGGGTCTGGCGGCGGGCAAGATGTTCCGCACCGACGACGACCGCCGCCATCTGGTGGTGATCGGCAAGGACACCCGCCTGTCCGGCTACATGATCGAGCCGGCCCTGGTGGCGGGGCTGGCCTCGGTCGGCATGGATGTGCGCACCTTCGGGCCCCTGCCGACGCCGGGCGTAGCCATGATGACGCGCTCGATGCGCGCCGATCTGGGCATCATGATTTCGGCCTCGCACAACGACTACGCCGACAACGGCATCAAGCTGTTCGGGCCGGATGGTTACAAGCTGTCGGACGAGATCGAGCTGAAGATCGAGGCCATGATGGACGAGGGCCTGGATCAGGACCTGGCCCCCGCCAACAAGCTGGGCCGGGTCAAGCGCATCGACGACGCCCCGCCGCGCTATATCGAGATCGCCAAGTCGGCCTTCCCCAAGAAGCTCAGCCTCAAGGGCCTGCGCATCGCCATCGACTGCGCCAACGGCGCCGGCTACCGCGTGGCCCCGACCACCCTCTATGAGCTGGGGGCCGAGATCTTCCCCGTCGGCGTCGAGCCGAACGGCGTGAACATCAACGCCGACTGCGGCTCGACCCATCCCGAGGCCGTGTCGGAGGCGGTGAAGCGCTATCGCTGCGACATCGGCATCGCCCTAGACGGCGACGCCGACCGGGTCATCATCTGCGACGAGAAGGGCCATGTGGTCGACGGCGATCAGATCATGGCCCTGGTCGGCCTGGCCTGGGCCCGCAAGGGGCGGCTGAACGGCGGCGGCGTGGTCGCCACCGTCATGTCCAACCTGGGGCTCGAACGTCGTCTGAAGGCCGAGGGGCTGACGCTGGAGCGCACCAAGGTGGGCGACCGCTACGTCATGGAGCGGATGCGCGCGGGCGGCTTCAACATCGGCGGCGAGCAGTCGGGCCACATCATCCTGAAGGACTACGCCACGACCGGCGACGGCCTGATGGCGGCGCTGCAGGTGCTGGCGGTTCTGGTCGAGACCGGCGTGCCGATGAGCGAGCTGGCGCGCCAGTTCGAGCCGGTGCCGCAACTGCTGCAGAACGTCCGCTACACCGCCGGCAAGCCGCTGGAAGACGCCAAGGTCCAGGCGGCCATGGCTGAGGCGGAGGCCGCGCTGAACGGCTCGGGTCGCCTGCTGGTGCGCCCCTCCGGCACCGAGAAACTGATCCGCGTTATGGCCGAGGGCGACGACGAGGCCCTGGTCAAGCGCGTGGTCGCCGAGGTTTCGGCGGCGGTGAAGGCGGCGGGCTAGACCGCCAGCAGTTCCGTCAGCGCCTCGATGCGCTGGCGGATGTCGGGCACGGCGATGGTCTCCCACAGGGCCGCGCGGGCGGGCGGGCCGAGGACGTAGAGGTCCTGATCCGGCGTGCCGTCGGCGTGGCGGACGCGACCCGCCTCGTCCAGGTCCAACCCCAACTTCAGCGGGTCGAGACGGGCGCGGCCCTCCGCGATCAGGGCGGCGGTCAGCGGCGTCGTCGTGACGTCGTGGCCGGGGCCGGTGCAGTCGATCAGCCATTGGGCCGTCAACGTCTGCGGCGCGCCGCGCGGCGAACGGAGGCTCAGGCTCACGGCGTCGGGCGAAGCTTTGGTCGCGGCGACGCGCCCGGCGATGACGCTCAACCGGCCCTCGGCGATCAGGGCGTCCAGCGCTGCGGCGATCTCGGGCGCGATGCGGTGGCGGTGAACGTCCCACCAGGGGCGCAGATGGCGCAGGAAGCGGGCGCGTTCCTGCGCGGTTGCTTTGCGCCACAGCTCGGCGGTGATCGGCCGATAGCCCTCCATGACCTGTCGCCAGCCGTGTTCGCGCGCCAGCCGTCGGGCCGAGGCCAGACGCGCCGACAGGACGCCGGTCAGCGCCTCGGGCGGCAGGGGCGCCGGGGCGTCGTGATGCTGGCCGTGGGCGCGGGGCGTCAGGCCGCGTCGCGAAACCGCCGTCGCCGCGCCGCGCCAGCCCTGGGCCTGCAGCCCCAGAACCACGTCGACCATCGTCAGGCCGGAGCCGAGGATCAGCAGGGCGTCGCCGGGCTGGATGGGGTCCAAGGCGCCCGGCGCCCAGGGATTGGACAGGATGCGCGGGTTCCGCCCCGTCGGCGTATTGCGCGGCGCCGGGTTGCCGGTGGCCAGAACCACGGCCCGGCCCTGGATGCGTCGCCCGTCCGACAGGGCCACGGTCTGTCCCTCGACGGCGACGGCTTCGCCGTTCGCGCGCTGGATCAGGCCGGGATGCGCCGCTTCGACACTATCCAGTCGGGCGCGGACGTAGAGGCCGTAGAGCCGACGCGGGGCGAAGCCGTTGGGGTCGGCGCGGTCGGGATGATGCGCCTTCAGCCAGTCGGCGAAGTCGCCGGGTCGCTCGGCCAGGGCGCTCATCCGTTCGGTCCGCACGTTCAGCCGATGGGCATCCAGCGTCGCCGAGTAGGCCACGCCCAGACCGAAGGCGTCGCCGCGCTCGATCAGGGCCGAGGCCTGGCCGCGCTCGGCCAGCCGCGCAGCCAGCATGGCGCCCGAAAAGCCGCCGCCGACGATGACCACGGGCAGGGAGGAGGCGGCGTCGTTCATCGGATCACCACGCCAGAGCCGTCGCAACGCGTCAAAGGGATTCAGATTTCCTGATTGAAGGCGCCGATTTCGGGATGGGCGGCCAGGCGAGGTTTGACCTCTTTCCTGAACAGGTCGCGCATGTCGTCGGCGGAGCGCATGCTCTCGACCACCACCACCAGTTCCGGCTTGTTGCTCGAGGCCCGGACCAGAACCCAGGAGCCGTCCTCAAGGTGGACGCGCACGCCGTTGACCGTGATGGCCTCGACGATCTTGCGGCCCAGGATCGAGCCGCCCGACGCCGCCAGGTCCTCGTATTCCTTCACAATTTTCGCCAGTACATCGTACTTCAGCTCGTCGTCGCAGTGGGGCGACATGGTCAGCGAGGTCCAGGCGTCGGGCAGGGCGGATTTCAGTTCGCTGAGTTTCTTGCCGGGGTTGCGGTCCAGCATGGCGAGGATCGCGCCCGCCGCCACCAGACCGTCGTCATAGCCGTGGCCCAGGTCGCCCGAGAGGAAGAAGTGGCCCGACTTCTCGAACCCGGCCAGGGCGTTCAGTTCGGCGGTCTTGCGCTTGATGTAGGAGTGGCCGGTCTTCCAGTAGACGGTTGTGGCGCCGTTGGCCTTCAGCACTTCGTCGGTCTTGTAGAGGCCGGTCGACTTCACATCGACGACGAACGTGGCGTTGGGGTGCAGGGCCGACAGGTCGCGGGCCAGCATCAGGCCGATCTTGTCGGCGAAGATCTCTTCGCCGGTGTCGTCCACCACGCCGCAGCGGTCGCCGTCGCCGTCGAAGCCCAGAGCCAGGTCCGCGCCGGTCTCGCGCACCTTGGCCGCCATCTGCATCAGCATGGCGTGGTCTTCCGGGTTCGGATTGTATTTGGGGAAGGTCCAGTCGAGCTCGGTGTCCATCTCGATCACCTCGGCGCCCATCAGACGCAGGGCTTCGGGGGCGAAGGCGCCGGCCGTGCCGTTGCCGCAGGCGGCGACGACCTTGAGCGGACGGGTCAGCTTCAGCTTGGAGGCGACGTCCTGGATGTATTGCTCGCGGAAGCCCTCGACGCGTTCGACGCGGCCGCCGGGGCGGGCGACGCCCTGACCGTCCAGCACGATTTCCTTGAGGCGGCCGATCTCGTCGGGGCCGAAGGTCAGGGGCGCCTGGGCGCCCATCTTGACGCCGGTCCAGCCGTTATCGTTGTGGCTGGCCGTGACCATGGCCACGCAGGGGCAGTCCAGCGCGAACTGGGCGTAGTAGGCCATGGGCGACAGGGCCAGGCCGATATCCACCACCTCCATCCCGCCTTCCAGCAGGCCGAGGATCAAAGCATGCTTCACCGACAGGGAATAGGAGCGGAAATCATGGCCGACGGCGATGCGCGGACGCTGACCGATCTCGTGGACATAGGTGGCCAGACCCAGGCCCAGGGCCTGAATGCCCAGAAGATTGATTTCTTTTTCCAGGATCCAGCGGGCGTCGTATTCGCGGAAGCCGGTCGGCTTCACCAGGGCGATGGTTTCATACTCCGCCGTATTGGGGCGGATGTCCTGGCGCGGTTTCGACATTAAGAATTCCTGAGTGTAGGCTTGTGGGGGAACGCGGTTCAGCGACAGGCCCCCAGTCGTTGCGGTATAGCGGGCCTGTCCGGCGAGGCCAACAACGCACGGCGACCATGGCGGCTGCATTCTTTTCCCGAATGGTGAAACCTTGACCGCCCCCGCGTCCCCGGCCTACGCGAAAGGGCTACGATACGGAGACGCCCATGCCCCGCCTGATCCTGCTGCGCCACGGCCAGAGCCAGTGGAACCTGGAAAACCGCTTCACCGGCTGGGTGGACGTCGACCTGACCGCCGAGGGCGAGGCCCAGGCGCGGCGCGGCGGCGAGCTGATCGCCGAGGCCGGGTTCAAGCCCGCCGTCATGTTCACCTCGGTGCTGACCCGGGCCAAGCGCACCGGCGCCCTGGCCCTGGACGCGGCGGGTCTGAAAGACGTGCCGGTGGTCGAGGACTGGCGCCTGAACGAGCGCCACTACGGCGGCCTGACCGGCCTGGACAAGGCCGAGACGGCGGCCAAGCACGGCGAGGATCAGGTCAAGATCTGGCGCCGCAGCTATGACGTGCCGCCGCCCCCCCTGGCGCCGGGCGGCGAGTTCGATTTCGGCTCTGACCCTCGCTACGAGGGCAAGGCCATTCCCGACACCGAGAGCCTGAAGACCACGCTGGACCGGGTGCAGCCCTATTGGGACGCCGAGATCGCGCCGCGCCTGAAGGCCGGCGACGACGTGCTGATCGCCGCCCACGGCAACTCGCTCCGCGCCATCGTCAAGCTGCTCTTCTCGGTGCCGGATGATCAGATCGTCGGCGTCGAGATCCCCACCGGCAACCCGCTGGAGATCGATCTGGACGCCGACCTGAAGCCGGTCGCCGCCCGCTATCTGGACGAAGCACGGGCCCAGACCCTGCCGCCCATCGTGGGCATGGGCGCGTGAGTACGTCCGGCAAGTCCGCCTCGGGGGACGACGCCGTCCACATGCGTCGCGCCATTGATCTGGCGCTGGCGAGCATGGGCGAGACCTGGCCCAATCCGGCGGTCGGCTGCGTCCTGGTCAAGGACGGGGTGGTGCTGGCTGAAGCGGCCACCGCGCCGGGCGGACGTCCGCACGCCGAGGAACAGGCCGTGCCCGCCGCCGGCGAGGCCGTGAAGGGCGCGACCGCCTATGTGACCCTGGAGCCCTGCGGCGCGCGGTCCTCGGGCCGCAAGTCCTGCGCCCATTTCCTGGCCGAGGCCGGGGTGGAGCGGGTGGTGATCGCGGCGCTGGATCCCTCGCCCTTCGCCTCGGGCCGGGGCACCGAGCGTCTGCGCCAGTCGGGCCTGACGGTCGAGACGGGCCTGCTGGCCGAGGAGGCCGCCGTCCTGTGCGAAGGCTTCCTGCACCGGGTCGAGACCGGGCGGCCCATGGTCCGCGTCAGCGATGACGGCAAGGGTTTCGACGGCCGCTTCGTCGCCGCGCCACGCGCCGACCTGACGACCGAGCTGAACCGGCTGGGCGAGGCGGGCTATACCCGGCTTTGGACCCAGGAGGGTGAACTGGCCGACGCCCTGCGCGAGCAGGGCTTGTTGACCGAGTAGGGCTCGGAAACCCTCGTTTCCGCAAAGCTTCCTTAATGCGGCGTAAGCCATGTTGTCGGCATGAGCGACGCTGCCGATCCTGTCCGCAAGAAACCGACCCAGGCCGAGGTCGATCTGATCTGCGCCAAACATGACCGCTTGTGGCAGGCGCGGCCCGGCGGGGCGCGGGCCGTCTTCGCCTGGATGGACCTGTCGGGGCTGACGCTGCGGGGGCGCAACCTGGCCGACGCCGACTTCGCCGCCGCCCGTCTGCACGGCTGCGACCTGTCCGGGGCCAAGCTGGACAACGCCAACTTCTTCGGCGCGGACATGCAGGACATCAACCTGACCGAGGCCAGTCTGCGTCGGGCCGATCTGCGCGGCGCCTGCCTGCGCGGGGCCGACCTGTCGGGGGCCGACCTGTTCGAGGCCGATCTGCGCGAAGGCACGATTGCGGCGGCGGACGGCAAGCTGGGCTTCCGCGTCATCGAGGCCCAGAAGCGCGGCGACACCCAGGCCCAGGGCGCGAGCCTGGTCGGGGCCAACCTGCAACGCTCGCGCATGACCGGCATGGTGGCCATCGCCGCCGACTTCACCGACGCCATCATGAAGGACTGCAAGCTGGTCCGGGCCAATCTGAAACAGGCCAATTTCACTGGCGCCGATCTGGCGGGCGCGGACCTTTCGGGGGCTGACCTGTCGGGCGCGGACCTGACCGACGCCATTCTGGTGGGGGTGAAGGCCACCATGTGGCGCACCGACGGAGCCAATATGGAAGGCGCGCTGACCGACAATCGCTCGGCGGGGGAATCCGTCAGCCGCATGCCCGCCGCCGAGATGCTGCGCGACCACGCTCAGTGGTGCGAGACGGGCGGGGCCGAGGGCCAGCCCTCGGTGTTCGACGGGGTCGATCTGCGTCCGCTGGAGTCCATTCGCGGGTTGAACCTGACGGCCCTGTCGGCCAAGGGGGCGGTCTTCTACGGTCTCGACATGGAGGGCGTTCAGCTTCAGGGGGCGCAGCTGGAGGGCGCGGACCTGCGCTCGGCCAATCTGCGTCGGGCCGATCTGCGCGGGGCGCGGCTGGGGCGGGCCAAGCTGAACGGGTCGGACCTGCGCGAGGCCCAACTCGGTCCTTTGATGCTGGGGGCGGACCGGCTGCTGCCGGCGGACCTTTCGGGGGCGATCCTGCGCGGGGCCGACCTGTCGGGCGCCGACCTGCGTCGCGCGGTGCTGAAGGGCGCTGACCTCAGCCGGGCGGTCATGCACGGGGCCCAGGTCAAACAGGCGGACTTCACAGGCGCCCAGACGGGCGGCGCGCGCGGGCTGGACCCGGCGGATCTGAAAGCGGCCTAGAGCGCGCACGAAAAAGGGGCGACGCGAACGCCGCCCCTTCTCAGTCAGTGAGGCGTCAGCTGCGCTTAGGCGGCCCTATCCGCCTTCCCGCTCTTGTCCTCGATCATCTTGCCGGTCGCGATCTCGATGCGGCGCGGCTTGAGGGCCTCGGGCAGTTCGCGTTGCAGGTCGATGGTCAGCAGACCATTGGACAGGTCGGCGCCCTTGACCACCACATAGTCGGCCAGCTGGAAGCGGCGCTCGAAGTCGCGCTCGGCCAGTCCGCGATGCAGATAGGTCTTCTGGACCGAGGCGTCGTCGTTGGCGGCCTTCTTGCCGGTAACGGTCAGCGAGTTTTCCTTGGCCTCGATGTTCAGCTCGTCGGGCGAGAAGCCGGCGACGGCGATCTCGATGCGATAGGCGTTCTCGCCGGTCGTCTCGATATTATAGGGGGGCCAGCCGTTGTCCTGGCTGGAGCGCGCGGCGCTTTCCAGCTGGCGGGCCAGTCGGTCGAAGCCGACGGCGGAACGGTACAGCGGCGAAAAATCATAGGTACGCATGGGTCATCCTTCTGGGATTCAGCAAGGTTGAGCCGCCCGGCGATTAGGGCCCCGGACGGCGGAGGGGTCAGGCCCGGCGGTCCGAAATCGGCCCCGTCAGGTCTGGAGAGCCCGGGATCGGCGCTCTCGGAAAAAGAAGTAGGCGCGCTTTTTCACTCCGCAAGGGGGAGCCGTTGCGAGGAAAGGGCCGCGCGAAATCGTCGCTTGGCCCAATCCACGCCTTGCCGAGGCCGCGAAGCGCCGTAAGGGTTACAGATTGTTTCCTTCAGGACCGACCGGAGCCCCCATGCGACCTCTCGTCCTCGCCGCCATCCTGGCGTCCGCCCTCGCTTCGCCCGCCTTTGCACAAAGTGTTCCGCCGGAGCCGCCGACGTTGCAGCACCGCCAAGGCCTGTCGATGGAGATGCCCAAGGTCGAGGAGGACGCCGCGCTTCAGGCCGCCATCGCCTCGACGACCCGGCCCGAGGCGGACCGCGTTCGAGACAGCCAGCGTCATCCGTTCGAGACCCTGACCTTCTGGGGTCTGCAGCCCGGCCTGACGGTGGTCGAGATCGAGCCCGGCCGCGCCGGTTGGTGGCGCAACATCCTGGAGCCCTATGCGGCAGCCACGGGCGGGCGCTACGTCCCCGTCAGCAAGCCGACCGAGAGCATGGGCGTCGAGGACGGAACCGCCGACATGGTGGTGGTGGCGCGCGCCTTCCACAACTGGTCGCGCGACGGTCGGACCGATCCGCATATGGCCGCCTTCTTCAAGGCGCTGAAGCCCGGCGGCGTCCTCGCGGTCGAACAGCACCGCAGCGTCGAGGGCCTCAACGTCGCGGATGTGGCCTCGACCGGCTATGTGCCTGAAAGCTACGTCATCCACGCCGCCCGCCGCGCCGGGTTCGAGTTGGAGGCGCGCAGCGAGCTGAACGCCAACGCCAAGGACGACCGCGATCATCCGTTCGGCGTCTGGACCCTGCCTCCGGTCCGCACGTCGGAACGGGCCGGCCGCACCTTGACGGCCGAGGAGCGCGCCGCCTTTGACGCGATCGGCGAGAGCGACCGCATGACCCTGCGTTTCCGCAAGCCCGAGACCGCGAACTGATGCGGTCTGGGGTTTTGACGCTGCTGGAGAAGCGCCTTAAGCGCGATGGCATGATGGACCTGACCCAGGGAGGCGCGCATGTCTGAGCGATCGACGCGACGCGCGGTTCTGGCGGGCGCCTGCATGGCCGCCTTCACGGGTCTGGCCGCCTGCGGCAAGAAGGAAGAGAAGACGGCGGCGCCGCAAGCGCCCGCCGCCCCCGCCGGACCGCCGGAAGGCTCGCTGGAATGGGCGGTGGCCGGGTCGTGGCGCTCGGCGGCCGACAAGGCGCGCGACGTCTGGCGTCATCCGGTCGAGACCCTGCGTTTCTTCGGTCTGCAGCCGAAGATGACAGTCGTCGACTTCTGGCCGGGCAGCGGCTGGTACGCTGAGATCCTCGCCCCCTATCTGAACAAGGGCGGCGGCACGCTTTACCTGGCCGGTTTCGCCGAAGGTCCGGGCGCCGACGGGGCGCAGTTGGCCCTCAACAACGCGCTCAAGGCGCGGCTGGAGGCTGACAAGAAGCTGTACGGCGCGGTCCAGTTCACGGCCTTCGGCCCGACCACAGGGCCGGTGGCGCCCGTCGGGACCGCCGACCTGGTGCTGTTCATGCGCTATGTTCACGCCTGGATGGCGGCGGGCATCGCCGAGAAGGCCTTCTCCGACGCCTTCGCCGCCCTGCGTCCCGGCGGTGTGCTGGGCGTCGAGCAGCACCGGCTTCAGCCGGACGAGGATCAGGATCCGGCGGCCGCCAACGGCTATGTGCAGGAAGCCTTCGTCAAGCAACTGGCCGCCGAGGCCGGTTTCGTCTTCGTCGAAGCCTCGGAGATCAACGCCAATCCGGCGGACACCAAGGATCACCCCTTCGGAGTCGAAACCCTGGCGCCGCGTCGCCTGACGGCGCCGATGGGTGAACCGGCCAACCCCGAGTTCGACCGCACCAAGTACGACGCGATCGGCGAGAGCGATCGCATGACCTTGAAGTTCAGGAAGCCCGAGTGAACCGCGCCACCGCCTTCGCCGCCCATGCGCCCCTGATGGGGGTTCCCGGCGCCGCTTCACCGCCCGGTGGAGAGGGCGACTGGTTCCGCGGCGCGGGCGGGCTTCGCCTGCGGGCCGCCCTGTGGACGCCGTCGGCCATGGTGGCCAGAACGCCGCGCGGCACGGTGGTGCTCAGCCCCGGCCGCACCGAGCCGATCGAGAAATACTTCGAGGTCATCGGCAACTTCCTGGCGCGCGGCTTCTGCGTCCTGGCCCATGACTGGCGCGGTCAGGGCCTCTCGGCGCGCTTGCTGCCCGACCGACTGCGGGGCCACGCCCGGGCGGTCGAGGAGTTCCTGGACGACTACGCCCGTCTGCTGGACGCCTACGAGGCCAGGGCGCCCAAGCCCTGGATCATGGTCGGTCACTCGATGGGCGGGGCGCTGAACCTGCTGTCGCTGGAGGCGGGCGAGGACCGCTTCGCGGGCGCCCTGTTGTCCAGCCCGATGCTGCGCATCAAGACCGGCAAGCGCTCGATGTGGTCGGTCAAGCTGGCGGTGCGGTGGAACCTGCGCCACGGCAAGGCGGGCGACTATGTGCTGGACAACCCCGACGATCCCTTCGACCACACCTTCGAGAAGGACAGCCTGACCTCGGATCGCAACCGTTACGACCTGTGGCGTCAGCAGCTCTACGCCTGCCCGCATCTGGCCATCGGCGGCCCGACCTGGGGCTGGCTGGCCTTCGCCCTGGACGCGGGCGAGCGGGCGTTGAAGCCGCGCGCGCTGAAGGCGGTCAAGATTCCGGTCTGCGTGGTTCAGGCGTCCGAGGACGACAAGGTCTGGAAACAGACCAACCGCTGGGCGGCGCGCCGCCTGGGCCGGGGCCGCTATGTCGAGGTGTCGGGCGCGCTGCACGAGGTCATCATGGAGGCGGACCCCATGCGCGGCGTCTTCCTCGACGAGTTCGACGCCCTGGCGGGTTATGTGGCTCCGGCCGAGGGGCAGGCGGCGACATCTGCGCCGGAGAAGGGCGCGGCCTAGGGGCTGACCGCACAACGCCGTCACCCTCGGGCTGGTCCCGAGGGTGACGCTCCTTATTGATGAGCGTTCAGAACGGCCAGGGCCTGATTGATCAGGGCGGCGTCGCCTACGGCCAGGATGCGGCCGTCGCCGTCAGGCGTCTGGCCCGCCCAGCCGGTGACGCCCCCGCCCGCCGCCTCGATCACGGGCTTCAGCGCCGACCAGTCCCAGACCTTCAGCTCGGTTTCGGCCACCAGGTCGATACGGCCCGCCGCCACCATGGCGTAGGCGTAAGCGTCGCAGCCCAGCCGGGCGAGCCGGGCCGAGGCGCGCAGCCGGGTCCAGGCCTCGCGGTCTGCGCCAACGAAGATGTCGGGGTCGGTGGTGGCGATCAGGGCCTCGGACAGCGACGGACAGGCGCGGGTCTTCAGCGGCGTGTCGGCCCCGTCGCGCAGCAGACGGGCCCCGGACGGTCCGCCCAGAAAGATCTCGCCCAGATAGGGTTGGCCGATGGCGCCGATCACCGGCGCGCCTTCATGGCGCAGGGCGATCAGGGTGGTCCACAGCGGCAGGCCGGCGATGAAGGCGCGGGTGCCGTCGATGGGGTCCAGCACCCAGACGTGCTCGGCGTCGGGGCGGTCCTCGCCGTATTCCTCGCCGATCACGCCGTGGTCCGGATAGCGGGCGGCGATCAGGCGGCGGATGGCGGCCTCGGAGGCGCGGTCGGCCTCGGTGACGGGATCAAAGGCGCCGGGCCCGGCCTTGTTCTCCTCGGCGTTGTCGCCGCGGAAATAGGGCAGGGCCGTGCGCGCGGCCGCTTGCGACAGTTCGACGGCGAAGGCTTCCAACTCGGTCATACCGAGCAGATACACCGCCCGCGGTCGGGGGGCGAGGGGCCTGCTCTCAACGATGTCAGGCGGCTTCGTCGCGCACGAAGGGCTCTAGGCCGGTCGCGGCGACGGGCCTTTCACCGGCCTCGCCGAGGCCATCATAGAAATAGCTGATCGGGGTCGACAGGGCCTCGGCCAGCTCCCACAGGCGGGCCGCCGAGATGCGGTTGGCGCCGCATTCGTATTTTTGAATCTGCTGGAAGCGGACCCCGACCTGAACGGCCAGCTGCTGCTGGGTCAGGCCCAGAAGACGGCGACGACGACGCAGGCGACGGCCCAGGTGAAGATCGATGTCGGCGGCCATGACGGCCCCTCCCTCTGACAATCTTTGCTGTACCGGATCGGTACGGCTCAGGCGTCATGTCGCAAGGGCCGTGCCGACTTCGCCTGCGAGGCGAATGGCGAAGCTTCTTGTCGTCTTCAGGCAACCGCTGTGCTCGCGGCGCATTACGGTCGAGGCATCAAGCCTGACTTTAAGGGAGGGTACGAATGAGTGGATTTGGATTCATCGCCTGGATCATCATCGGCATCATCGCCGGATGGTTGGCGGAAAAGATCATGAAGCGCAGCCATGGCCTGCTGACCAATCTGATTGTAGGCGTCATCGGCGCCCTGCTCGGCGGCTTCCTGGCCAATAACCTGCTGGGGATCGACGCCTCAGGCAGCTGGATTGTCGGCATCATCGTCGCCACCATCGGCGCCGTCCTGCTGCTGTTCCTTCTGGGACTGGTGAAGAAGCGGGGCTGATCGGGAACACCGAAGGCCGAACAACGAAAGGGGCGGCCCGTCGGGCCGCCCCTTTAACTTACACCGGTTCTTAAGATCAGGCGGTGGGTTCGTCAGCCGCCGGCGGCTCGACCGGGTCGGCGGCGTCCGTCGGCTCAGCGGGCGCATCAACAGGCGGCGTGGCGGCAGGGGCTTCACCGGCGATCGGGGCGGCCGCCTGGAAATCGGACAGGCTGGCGTTGACGACGATGGCGTCCCCGTCCTGACGGATGCCAGCCACCGGCACCGGACGCACCGAGCCGTCAGCGCCACGCACGGTCAGTTCCTGACCCGAGGCGCCGTTCTGGGCGCCGACCAGCTTGCCGAGCTCGGAACCATCCGCGCTCTTGACCGTGGAGCCTGGCGTCAGGGTCAGGCTTTGGGGTTGAGCCGGGGCCGCCTCAGCGGTAGCCGGTTCGGGCGTCTGCGGCGTCGTGGCGTCTTGTGCGAGCACAGGGGCGGCGAACAGGAAGGCGCCGGCGATACCGGTCAGCAGGGCGGTCTTGCGGATCATGAGGTCTCTCCGTTTGAGCGAGTCTGGCGCTCGCGAAAAGGTGAACTCGCTGCGTTTGGGATTGTTTCAGGCGCCTAGAAATGACCTTTTCAGCGCCGCAAACGGCCGATTCCTGCTGTATGTGAGGCGCAGGTCTCGAGAGGACGCATGACGACAGCGAAACGGCAGGGCGGAGCGAGGCGGCTGGTGCAGCGTCTGGGGGAGCTGGCCTATGAGCTGACCCCGCAGGTTTTTGCGGTCGCTTCGTTCATCCTGGGCGCCGTCATGTTGCTGTCGGCGGCCACCCCGGCCTTCAGCGGCCGCTTGCAGGCGCTGGACCGGATCGCCGCCCCGCTGCTGATCGACCTGTCTCACTTCGCGGCCAGCGTGACCGGCTTTCTGCTGCTGCTGGTGTCGGCGGGTCTGTGGCGGCGGCGTCGGGGCGCCTATTACGCGGCCCTGTTCGGCCTGATGCTGGGCGCGGTCTTCTCGCTGATGAAGGGGCTGGACTGGGAAGAGGCGGCGGAATTGACCCTGGCGGCGGCCCTGCTGCTGCCGTGCCGGGCCGCGTTCAACCGGCGCTCGCGGCTTGGCGAGCCCTTGCGTCCGGGCTGGCTCCTGATGCTGGCCGCGGCCGTGGTCGCCATGCTGTGGCTGGGCTTCTTCGCCTATCGCGACACGGCCTACACCGACGAACTGTGGTGGACCTTCCTGACCGACAGCCAAGCCTCGGGCTTCCTGCGCGCGGGCGCCGTCTTGGCTATTCTGACCCTGGCCGTGACGGTGCGCTCGCTGCTGACGGCGCCCGGCGCCCGCAGCCACGGCCCTGCCGGGCCCGCCGACATCGAACGCGCCCGCGTCGCCCTGGCCGAGGCCGATACGGCGACGCCGGAAGCCAGTCTGGCCCTGCTGGGCGACAAGGCCCTGCTGTTCAGCCCGTCGGGGCGCAGCTTCATCGCCTATCGCGTGCGGGGGCGGCGCTGGATCGCCATGGGCGAGGTCGCGGGTCTGAAAGCCGAACGGCTGGAACTGCTGTGGGCCTTCGCCGAGCTGGCTGACAGCTATGGCGGGGCGCCGGTCTTCTATTCCGTCGGCGAGGGCATGCTGGCGGATCTGGCCACCCTGGGCCTGGCCGTGCGCAAGGTGGGCGAGGCGGCGGTGATCGACGCCGAGCACTTCTCGACCGAGGGCAAGGGCAAGCAGAACCTGCGCACCGCCGTGAACCGCGCCGAGCGCGAAGGCACGACTTTTGAAGTCTTGCCCGCCGGGGCCGCCCTGGCGCAGGAGGCCGAACTGCGCGCCGTGTCCGACGCCTGGCTGGATCACCACAACGGGTCCGAGAAGGCCTTCTCGCTGGGGCTGTTCGATATCGACTATCTGAACCGCTCGCCGATCGCCGTGGCGCGCCACGGCGGCCAGATCGTCGCCTTCGCCAACCTGCTGGTCGGGGCGCGCGGCGAGGAGGTCATGATCGATCTGATGCGGCATACCCCGGACGGGCCGCACGGGGTGATGGACTATCTGTTCACCCGCACGGCGCAGTGGGCGCGGGCCGAGGGCTTCCTGCGTCTCGATCTGGGCATGGCGCCCCTGTCGGGTCTGGAGGATCGACGTCTCGCGCCCGTCTTCGCTCGCGTCGGCGCTCTGGTCTTCGAGGAAGGCGGGGCGGTCTACGGTTTCCAGGGACTGCGGTCCTACAAGGGCAAGTTCGGTCCGGCGTGGCGACCCAAGTTCATCGCCGCCTCCACCAGCACGCCGCTGGCCCTGGCCCTGCTGGACGTGGCCCTGCTGACCAGCGGCGGCTGGCTGGGGCTGCTGGGGCTGAAGAAGTAGGGCGTCTGAATTCCCTCTCCCGTCGGGAGAGAAGGAGCTAGCGGCCTCAAGCAGCCCGAAGGGCGATAGGCCCAAGCAATATGTCCCCACAAAAAAGGCGGCCCTTGCGGACCGCCTTTTTCATTTTGGATTGCGCCAACCTTAGTCCGGCTTGGAGCGCTTCTTGCGGAAGGACGGGTTCAGGATGGCCTTGCGCAGACGGATCGACTTGGGCGTCACTTCGACCAGTTCGTCGTCTTCGATGTAGGCGATGGCCTGTTCCAGCGACATCTGGCGCGGCGGGGTCAGGCGAACCGACTCGTCCTTGCCGGAGGCGCGGACGTTGGTCAGCTGCTTGCCCTTGATCGGGTTGACGTCCAGGTCGTCCCAACGGCTGTTCTCGCCGATGATCATGCCCTGGTAGGTCTTTTCGCCGGCGCCGACGAACATGACGCCGCGGTCTTCCAGGTTCCAAAGGGCGAAGGCGGCGGTTTCGCCGTCCGAGTTCGAGATCAGCACGCCCTTCAGACGGCCCTCGATGGCGCCCTTGTGCGGCTCATAGTGCGAGAAGACGCGGTTCAGCACGCCCGAGCCGCGCGTGTCGGTCAGGAACTCGCCCTGATAGCCGATCAGCGAACGCGACGGGCATTTCAGCTGGATGCGGGTCTTGCCGGCGCCCGACGGGCCCATGTCGGTCATTTCAGCCTTACGGGCCGACAGCTTCTCGATGACGATGCCCGAGAATTCGTCGTCGACGTCGATCATGACGTCTTCGATCGGTTCCATCTTCTCGCCGTTCGGGCCGGTCTGGAAGACCACGCGGGGACGCGAGATCGAGACCTCGAAGCCTTCGCGACGCATGTTCTCGATCAGAACGCCCAGCTGCAGTTCGCCACGGCCGGCCACTTCATAGGCGTCGCCGCCCTCGGTGGTCGTGACGCGGATGGCGACGTTGGCTTCGGCTTCCTTCAGCAGGCGGTCACGGATGACGCGCGACTGAACCTTGTCGCCTTCGCGACCGGCCAGGGGGCTGTCGTTGACCGAGACGGTCATCGAGATGGTCGGGGGATCGATCGGCTGGGCCGGCAGGGCGTCCATGACTTCCATGGCGCACAGGGTGTCGGCCACGGTGGCCTTGGACATGCCGGCGATGGCGACGATGTCGCCTGCTTCCGAACCCTCGTCCAGGGCCTGACGCTTCAGGCCGCGGAAGGCCAGAACCTTGGTGATGCGGCCGCGCTCGATTTCCTTGCCGTCACGGTCCAGGGCGTGGATGGCCATGCCGGGGACGGCCTTGCCGCTCTGGATGCGGCCGGTCAGCAGGCGGCCCAGGAAGGGGTCGCTTTCGATCAGGACGTTCAGCATCTGGAACGGCTTGTCGCGGTTTTCCTGAACCTTGGGCGCCGGGACGTGGTCGACGATCAGGTCGAACAGGGGGTGCAGGTTGTCGCTGGGGACGTTCAGGTCCAGCGTGGCCCAGCCCGAGCGGCCCGAGGCGTAGATGTGCGGGAAGTCCAGTTGCTCGTCCGTCGCGCCGATGGCGGCGAACAGGTCGAAGGTTTCGTTGTGGACGCGGTCGGGATCGGCGTGGGCGCGGTCGACCTTGTTGATGCAGAGGATGGGACGCAGGCCCATCTTCAGCGCCTTGGTCAGCACGAACTTGGTCTGGGGCATGACGCCCTCTTCGGCGTCCACCAGGATGACGCAGCCGTCCACCATGCCCAGGATGCGCTCGACTTCGCCGCCGAAGTCGGCGTGGCCGGGGGTGTCGATGATGTTGATGCGGGTTTCGCCAGCCTTGCCGTTCCACAGCACCGAGGTGCACTTGGCCAGGATGGTGATGCCGCGTTCTTTTTCCTGGTCGCCGGAGTCCATGGCGCGCTCGGTCGTCGCCTCGTTGGCTCGGAAGACGCCAGACTGAGCCAGCAGCTGGTCAACCATGGTGGTCTTGCCATGGTCGACGTGGGCGATGATAGCGACGTTACGAAGGTTCATTTCGGGCTCGGGCGGACTGTGTTCGGCCACGGAAGTCCGGGCCGCTGCAAGATGCGGAAAGCAGGAAGGAAGCGGCGCCTCTTACAGCCCTATCGGGGGAAAGGCCAGCGCGGCGGTGCGATTGTGCGTCAGGCGGGTAAAATGAGCACGATCGTCGCCAGCGCAAGGGCGCCGATCAGCAGGGCTGAAAGCGCCGCCACGGCGGCCACACGCGGGCCGGCGCGAACGACGGCGCGCGGATCGACCATCAGGCCCAGCCCGGCCATGGCGATCAGGGTCATGGTGGTGACGGCGGCTTGCAGGGGGGGCAGGACGACCTCGGGGATCAGGTTGGCCGAGCGCAGACCCATCAGGATCAGGAAGACGACGATGAACCAGGGGGCCATGTGGTGCAGCTTGGGGCCCTTGGCGCCTTCCACCTTGCCGGACCGCAGCAGACCCAGGACCAGGCAGATCGGGCCCAGCATCAGGACGCGCACCAGCTTGACCACGGCGCCGGTCTGGACGGCCAGGAGCCCGGCGGGGGCGGCGGCGGCCAGGACCTGGGGCACGGCATAGACGGTCAGACCGGCCAGGACGCCGACGCGGGTGGCGTTGAAGCCCATCAGAGCGCCGACGACCGGGACCAGCAGGACCACGGCGATGCCGAGAACGGCGGTGAAGCCGATGGCGGCGGCCACGTCCTCGCCCTCGGCCTCGATCACCGGGGCGACGGCGGCGATGGCCGAGTTGCCGCAGATGGCGTTGCCGCAGGCGACCAGAAGCGCCATGGCGGGCGGCAGGCCGAAGGCCCGGCCCAGGGCGTAGCCGCCGACGATGGCCAGAACGACCACGCCGACGATGGCCAGCAGCAGGACAGGCCCGAGCGCCATGACGGCGGCGCCCGACACGGTTGCGCCCAGCAGGGCCACGGCGACTTCCAGCAGGGTCTTGGCGCTGAACTGGACGCCGGGCGTCCAGAGGTTCGACGGGGTCCAGAACAGCCGAATGCCTGCGCCCATCAGGATAGCGATGACCAGGCCCTCGACCCAGGGGTGGCCGAACAGCGCGGTCTCGATCAGTTGCAGGCCGAAGGCGAAAGCGCCGACGCTTGCGCTCAACAGGACGCCGGGCAGCAGCCGGGCCGGGGCGCGCAGGGGGGCGGAGGGGCGGGCGCGAGTGTGAGCGGGGTGATGGGCGGTCGTCATGACGCCGCATCATCTGCTCCGGCCTCTGATCGATCCAACGGATAGTTCTGGATTTAATGATCGATAAAAGCGATTAATTGCTCATGACGCTGGAACAACTCCGCATCTTTGTCGCCGTGGCTGAGCGTCTGCACATGACGCGGGCGGCCGAGGCGCTGAACCTGACCCAGTCGGCGGTCAGCGCGGCGGTGGCGGCGCTGGAGGCGCGGCACGGGACCCAGCTGTTCGACCGTGTGGGTCGCGGGCTGGCGCTGAACGCGGCGGGCGCGGCCTTTCTGCCTGAGGCGCGGGCCGTTCTGGCCCAGGCTGAGGCGGCGGAGCGGGTGCTCGACGACCTGGCGGGGCTGAAGCGGGGTTCCGTGCGCCTGTTCGCCAGCCAGACCATCGCCGCCTACTGGCTGCCGCCGCGCATGGCGGCCTTTGCGCGAGCTCATCCCGAGATCCAGCTGCATCTAGAGATCGGCAATACGCATCGGGTGATCGAGGCGGTGCTGGCGGGGGAGGCGGAGCTGGGGCTGATCGAGGGGGCGTTCGAGGCGTCGCGGGTCGAGAAGGTGCGCATCGACGCCGACCGGCTGGTGGTGGTGGCGGCGCCGGGGCATCCGGCGGCAGGGCGGGCCGAGGCCCTGTCGGCGGGGGAGCTGAAGGCGCTGGACTGGGCGTTACGGGAAGAGGGGTCGGGGACGCGCAGCGAGTTCGAGGCGGCCTTGCCGCGCGGCGTCGCGGGCAGCTTGCGGGCCGTTCTGACCCTGCCGTCCAACGAGGCCATCCTGTCGGCGGTGGCGGCGGGGGGGCTGGTCACGGCGATTTCGGAACTGGCCGCCCAACCTCTGATCGAGGCGGGGCGGCTGGTTCGTCTGCCGCTCGATCTGCCCGAGCGGCCGTTTCATCTGCTGCGCCACCGCGAACGGCGGCCCAGTAGGGCGGCGGAGGCCTTCGCCTCCGCGCTTTAGTGAGTTCAGACCTTGGCCGAGCGGCTGCGGATCCACGCGTAGAGAGCGAAGGTCAGGGCGGCGAAGACGACGACGCCCGCCAGCATGGCCGGCCACATCGTGTCCTTGGGCAGAAGCGCGAAGGGGGCTTCGTTCTTGGTGCTGACGATGACGGCGGCGGTGAAGACGCCGAACAGGCTTTCGCCCACGATCAGGCCCGAGGCGAGCAGCACGCCCATGCGGCGGCCCACGTCGGCGAAGCGGGTCGTGGCGATCCACTTGTCATAGACCCAGCCGCAGACGGCGCCGACGACCAGCATGGTGGTGACGGCGGCCGGCAGATAGACGCCGATGCCGGCGGCCAGGGGCGGCAGTTTCACCTTGTCCTTGGTCGCGCCGCGCAGGACGATGTCGAGGATGATGACGCCGACGCCGACCAGGGCGCCGATCCCGATCAGGTCCCAGCGCAGCTCGCCGCTGATGACGCCCTTGGCCAGGGCCGAGATCAGGGTGGCCTGGGGTGCGGCCAGGGTCTGGGCGCCCTCGACGATGGCGGGCGGGCCGCCTTCGAAACCGAAGGCCTGGTTCATCATGTCCAGGACGAAGGGGATGACCAGGGCGCCGGCGACGACGCCGACCAGCAGGGCCGTCTGCTGGCGCCAGGGCGTGGCCTCGACCAGCTGGCCGGTCTTCAGGTCCTGCAGGTTGTCGTTGGAGATGACGGCGACGGCGAAGACGATGGAGGTGACGATCAGGGCGAAGGCGATGATCGACGGATCCGCCGGCACCTTGGCGATGGCCATGACGGCCAGCATCAGCAGGGAGGCGATGACGATGGCCAGGATGCCGACGCCTGAAACCGGGCTGTTGGACGAGCCGATCAGGCCGGCCATGTAGCCGCAGATGGCGGCCACGGCGAAGCCGATGACCACGACATAGATCAGCCCGCCGATGACGAGGATGGGGGCCGAGGCGGCAAGCGTCGTGCCCTGGGTGAACAGGGCCAGAAGGACGCCGATGCCGACCAGGGCGGCGACGGACAGCAGGCCGACGATCTTGATCGGGATGTCCTGCTCGGTGCGGTCCAGAACCTCGCCGTGGGCACGCTTGCTCTGGGCGGCCAGGGCCGAGGCGAGGCCGGCGACCAGGGGCTTGGCCAATTTGAACAGGGTCCACAGGGCGGCGACGCCAATGACGCCGGCGCCGATGAAGCGGACTTCCTTGGCCCAGACCGTCATGGCCAGTTCCTCGGCCGGGGCGCCGGCCGGAAGCGAGGCGGCGATCGAGGGCACGCCGTGGGCCGCAGCCCAGGCCACGAACTCGGGCGAGGTCAGGATGGGGACGAAGATCAGCCAGGCCAGGACCAGGCCGAACAACTGGGTCAGGCCGACGGCCAGACCGATCAGGTGGCCGGCGCCCAGGAGCGCGAACTGCATGGAGAAGCCGACGCCCGTGGCGCCGCCGCCCAGCGCCGCGGGCAGGCGCAGGAAGGCGGTGGTTTCGGCGGCGAAGACGCGGGCCGAGGCCAGGAAGGCGAAGAAGGCCGAGGCGATGGCGCTGCCGACCACGACGACCAGACCCGAACGGTTCTCGCGCACGGCGCTTTCGGATTCATCGGCGCCGGGCGAGCCGACCTTCAGAACCTCGGCGGCGGCGACGCCCTCGGGGTAGGGAAGACCGCCCTGCACCACCAGGGTCCGGCGCAGCGGAATGGAGAAGGTCACCCCCAGGACGCCGCCGAGGATGCAGATCATCACCGACTCCCAGAAGGGGAAGTTCATCCACCAGCCGATCATGACCAGGCCGGGCAGGACGAAGATGATCGAGCTCATGGCGCCGCCGACCGAGGCGACGGTCTGAACCGTCATATTCTCCCAGATGGTCGAGCCCTTGAAGGCGCGCAGCAGGGCCATGGAGATGACCGCCGCCGGAATGGCCGAGGCGAAGGTCAGGCCGACCTTCAGCCCCAGATAGGTGTTGGCCGCCGTAAACACCGCCGCCAGCAAGCAGCCCAGGATCAGGGCGCGGATGGTCAGCTCGATGCGTTTGCCGGTGCTGGGAGGACTGTCTGTCATTCGGGGCTCTTTCCGTTTGTCGCGCCGGAGGTAAGCCGGAAAGCGGCGCTGTGACAACGGGGCGCGGAGGATTGAAGCGGCCCCTTCTCTTGCGTCGCGTCAGGCTCTACCTCTGAGCCATGCCTGAATTGCCTGAAGTCGAAACCGTGCGGCGGGGTCTGGAGCCGGTGCTGGAGGGGGCGCGGTTGACGATGGCGCGTCAGAACCGGCCGGACCTGCGCTTTCCCTTTCCCGAGCGGTTCGTCGAGCGGCTGGACGGGGCGACGGTGCTGCGGCTGGATCGGCGGGCCAAGTATCTGCTGTTTCCGTTGTCGACCGGCGAGACCTGGGTGACGCATCTGGGCATGACGGGGCGGTTCACCCTGGAGGGCGCGGCGCCGGGACGTTTCGAGACGGACGCGCCGGTCGCGGGCAAGCACGAGCATATGAGCCTGACCGCCGAGCGGGCCGGGGTGCTGACGCGGCTGGGCTATGCCGATGCGCGGCGGTTCGGCTTCATGGGGCTGATCCCGACGGAAGCGGTCGAGGGCCATGCCTGGTTTGCAGGGCTGGGGCCGGAGCCCCTGGGCAACGGCTTTTCCGCCGCCCATCTGGCCGAGGTCTTTGACGGCAAGGCGCAGAACATCAAGGTCAGCCTGCTGGATCAGAGGAATGTGGCGGGGCTGGGCAATATCTATGTGTGCGAGGCGCTCTATCGGGCGCGCATCTCGCCGTTGACGCTGGCGGGCAAGGTCAGCCGGCCCCGGCTGGAGCGGCTGGCGACCGAGGTCAGGAACGTACTGGCCGACGCCATCACGGCGGGGGGATCGACGCTGAAGGACTTCGCCAATGTCGAGGGCGGGCAGGGCTATTTCCAGCATCGCTTCGACGTCTATGGCCGCGAGGGCGAGCCGTGCCGGACGGAAGGCTGTTCCGGCGTGGTGGCGCGCGTGGTCCAGGGCGGGCGCTCGACCTTCTTCTGTCCGGTCTGCCAGAAGCGTTAGAGCGCGGGTGTTCCAGTGGGAGGGCTGAGGCGCTAGACCTCCCTACGAACAGATATAGTGAGGAGCGCCTGATGGCCGACGCCTATTCCACCCTGCTGATCGAACGCCATGCCGACGGCTATGCCGTCGTCACCCTGAACCGGCCCGAGGCGCTGAATGCGCTGAACACCACCCTCACGGGCGAGTTGGGCGACTTCCTGGAGAGCGTGGCCGACGACGACGGCGTGCGCTGCATCGTCCTGACCGGATCGGTCAAGGCCTTCGCCGCCGGCGCCGACATCAAGGAGATGGCGGACCAGGCCTATGCCGACATGTATCGCGGCAACTTCTTCGCCCGCGCCCATGACCGGGTGGCCAGCTTCAGGAAGCCGATCATCGCGGCGGTCTCGGGCTATGCGCTCGGCGGCGGCTGCGAGCTGGCCATGCTGTGCGACTTCATCATTGCGTCTGAGACGGCCAAGTTCGGCCAGCCCGAGATCAACCTGGGCGTGGCGCCGGGCATCGGCGGCTCGCAGCGCCTGACCCGCGCCGTGGGCAAGGCCAAGGCGATGGACATGTGCCTGACCGGGCGGATGATGGACGCCGCCGAGGCCGAGCGTTCGGGTCTGGTCTCGCGCGTGGTGGCGTCCGGCGCCCTGCTGGACGAGGCGCGGGCCGCGGCGGCCAAGATCGCCAGCCAGTCGATCCTGGCGGTCATGGCCAACAAGGAGCTGGTCAACGCCGCCTTCGAGACGACCCTGACACAAGGGGTGGTGTTCGAACGCCGCCTGTTCCACTCCCTGTTCGCTTTCGAGGACCAGAAGGAGGGGATGGCGGCCTTTGTCGAGAAGCGGAAGCCTGCCTTCACGGGGCGCTAAGAACGGGCCCAAACCCAGGCCCTGATTCAATTCCGGCCGGGTCGCGTTGACCGGCCGGAGCCTTTCCGCTATAGCCGCCCGCTCTTGAGATTTCCTCGCCGTGGACCTGATCTGCGGCGTTTTCGTTCGAAGGTTTTACCCGATGGCCAACAATGCAGGCGCCCGCAAGGCGATCCGCAAGATCGAAGCGCGGACCGAAGTAAACAAGGCCCGCCGTACCCGCGTCCGTACTTACCTGCGTAAGTTCCAGGAAGCCCTGACGGGCGGCGACGCCGCCGCCGCCAAGGCCGCCTTCATCACGGCTCAGTCGGAACTGATGCGCGCCGTGTCCAAGGGCGTGGTTCACAAGAACACCGGCTCGCGCAAGGTTTCGCGCCTGGCCGCCCAGCTGAAGAAGCTGTCGGCCGCCTGATCTAGACGGCGTCGGGGCGGGCTTTCACGCCTTTGTCAAACGACGTCATCTGAGGCGTTCGGACGACCCGTAACAGGGTTGTCGCAAGAAAATCTAACGATTTCAACGGCGAGGAAGCGCAAGCTCCCTCGCCGTCTTGCTGTCTGGCGCTAAGCCTCTGAAGGAATCCAGCGTTCGAAATTGGGGGGTAACGGCCGTTTTCCCAAGCGCTGCCGAGGTTTGCCGGAGTCAAACAATTTAAGTGCGATTCGACTCTCGAATCAGCGTTGATCTCCGGCGTGCGGCGGGTAAGTTTTGGCCTCTAACGCACTTCCATCCCAATCCGGATGAAGACGGGGGAAATCAATGGTTTCCGCCGGCGGGAGACGTCTGTCCGTGAGTATGACCCCACCTGCAAAGCTTCGGCTTTTCGGGACAGGAGAAGTCGTCCCGGCAGTCGCCTTCGTTGTGTGTTCGTTCGGTGGTTCTAACTCTTGGCGGGTGTGTTTTGACGATTTTGGGGGGCGCGATGACGGGCATGACGGATCCTGACCGTATCTGGACTGAGGCGGCCGGCCGTCTGAAGACCGAGATCGGCGACGGGCCGTTCAGCAGCTACATCGCGCCGTCGGCCGTGCGGCTGGACGCTTCGGGCAATCTGATCCTGGTGACGCCGACCGCCTATGCGCGGGACTGGGTGCGCAAGAACGCCCTGCGTCGCATGAACGAGCTGTGGCTGGGCCTGGACGGCCTGTCGCGCCGTCTGGACGTCCGCTGCCGCGCCGAGGTGGGTTCGCCCGCCCCAGCCACGGCCTTCCCCGCTGGCGAGGCCCCGCGTCTGGCCTCGGTGGGCGGGGTGACTGCGCCTGTGCCGATGTCGGTCCAGGCCGCCGCCATGGCCGCCGCTTCCTTCGCCCCCGCCACCGACGGCGCCCGCGCCGTCCGCGCCGCCGGCCTGCAAGAGCGCCTGACCTTCGACAGCTTCGTCGAAGGCCAGGGCAACGCCTTCGCCCTGGCGATCGCCAAGCAGGTCGCCAGCTGGGCCGACGGCCACTTCAACCCGGTCTTCTTCTGCGGCCCCTACGGCTACGGCAAGACCCACCTGCTGAACGCCATCGCCTGGGAGGCGCAGCGTCTGCGCCCCGACGCCAAGGTGGTCTATCTGACCGCTGAACGCTTCCTCTCGACCTTCGTGCGCGCCATGCAGGACCGCTCCACCGCGGCCTTCAAGGAAAGCCTGCGCTCGGCCGACATGCTTCTGCTGGACGACGTGCAGTTCGTCGGCGGCAAGACGAGCACCCAGGAAGAGCTGCTCAGCACCCTGACCGCGCTGATCGAGGACGGCAAACGCATCATCCTGTCGGCCGACCGCGCCCCGACCGCCCTGACCGACGTAGAGCCGCGCCTGCGCAGCCACCTGTCCGCCGGCCTGACCTGCCCGGTCGAAGCCGCCGACCGCAATCTGAAGATCGCCGTGGCCCAGTCGCGTCTGAACGCCCTGGCCCGGCTGGGCGTCGTCTCGGGCGAGGCCCGCACCGATGTTCTGGAACATCTGGTGGACCGCACCCCGGGCTCGATGCGTGAGCTGGAAGGCGCCGTGAACACCCTGGCCGCCGTCGCCGGCGCCCGCTTGTCGACCCTGGGCGTGGACGAGGCGCAAAGCCTGCTGGGCGTCGCCCTGCGCGGCGGTCCCGAGCGCCGCATCACGGTCGATGAAATCCAGAAGACGGTCGCCGACCACTTCAACCTGAAGCAGGCCGATCTGCTGAGCGAGCGCCGCACCCGCGCCATCGCCCGCCCGCGCCAGATCGCCATGTACCTGTGCAAGCAGCACACGACCCGCTCCTATCCCGACATCGGTCGTCGTTTCGGCGGACGCGATCACACGACCGTCCTGCACGGCGTGCGCAAGATCGAAGAGCTGATGCCCAAGGAAGAGCAGATCGCCCGCGACGTGGAAGCCCTGACGCGCAAGCTGCGCGGATAAAACGGGAAGTGTCTCGCAAGCTGCGCGGCTAAGGTTTCGTCCACGGTCAGCCTGTGGATAGCGGGGGCAGACGTCGTCGGATGTCGGCCCCCCGTTGCCCCCGCCGCTCAATGCGCTAGTGTTCCAGCCCATCCTTACGGCGACGCTGAAAAGGCGTCGCGGCCCGGGCGAGACCACATGCAGCTGACCATCGAACGTTCCGCGCTCTTGAAAGCCCTCGGGCACGTTCAGAGCGTGGTCGAGCGCCGCAACACCATTCCGATCCTGTCGAACGTGCTGTTGAGCGCCGGGCGCGATCGCCTGTCCTTCGCCGCCACCGATCTCGACATGGAGATGGTGGACGAGGCCGAGGCCCAGGTGAACGTCGAGGGCCAGATCACGGCCTCGGCCCACACCCTGTACGAAATCGTCAAGAAGCTGCCGGACGGCGCCGAGGTCTCGCTGACCTATTCCGGCGATGATCCGCGTCTGGTCATCTCGGCGGGCCGGTCCAAGTTCAACCTGCCGGTGCTGCCGGCCGGCGACTTCCCCATCATGTCGACGGAGTCCTCGGGCGCGCGTTATTCCATGCCCAAGGCTGATCTGGCGCGGCTAATCGACAAGACCCGCTTCGCCGTCTCGACCGAAGAGACCCGCTACTATCTGAACGGCCTCTACCTGCACACGGTGGCCGAGGGCGGCGTGCCGCTGCTGCGCGCCGTGGCCACCGACGGCCACCGTCTGGCCCTGGCTGAGACCCCGGCGCCCGAAGGGGCTGCGGGCGGTCCCGGCGTCATCGTGCCGCGCAAGACCGTCGATCAGGTCCGCCGTCTGCTCGACGACGGAAACGGCCCCGTCGAGGTCCAGGTCTCGGCCCAGAAGATCCGCTTCGAGTTCGGTCACGCCAGCCTGACCTCCAAGGTCATCGACGGCGCCTTCCCCGACTATCTGCGCGTGATCCCCAAGGGCAACGACAAGCAGGCCGATATCGACAACACCCTGTTCTCCAAGGCGGTCGACCGCGTGGCCACCATCTCGGCGGAAAAGAGCCGCTCGGTGAAGCTGGCCTTCGACAACGACCGGGTGAAGCTGACCGTTCGCAACATGGAAGCCGGTCAGGCCGAGGAAGAGGTCGAGATCGGCTATTCCGAGGAGCCGTTCGAAATCGGCTTCAACGCCCGCTATCTGCTGGACGTCGCCGGCCAGATCACCGGTGAAACCGCCCACTTCAAATTCGCCGACCCGGCCAGCCCGACCCTGGTGCTCGATCCTGCCGATCCGGGCGTGCAGTACGTGTTGATGCCGCTGCGGGTGTAAGGCGCAATACAAACCCGCTCACCCCGGCGGATGCCGGGGTCCAGTGAGAGCCGCGCCGGGAGGTTGGATGTATTTCTACACCTACATCCTGGCCGGTCGTCGCAACGGCGTCATCTACACGGGATCGACCGACGACCTGCTGAAGCGGGTCGTCGAGCATCGCGAGAAGCTACGTGGCGGATTCACGGCCAGGTATGGGGTTTCGCGCCTGGTCTGGTTTGAATGCCACGGGACGCGCGACGAGGCTTTTCGCCGTGAGCGCCAGATCAAGGAATGGCGGCGGGCATGGAAGCTCGACCTGATCGAGCGGATGAATCCGGGTTGGGACGATCTGCTTCCGACATTAATTTGAAGGTGCGGGCTGAACCAAATCCTCCGCTCATCCCGGCGGGCGCCGGGATCCACTTCTTTGGCTGCAAACGCGGCGTGTCTGGCTCTCACTGGACCCCGGCGTCCGCCGGGGTGAGCGGGTTTCTTAGGGGGCGTTTAGCTTCCAAATCGGTGTATCTGCTGACCGACGCATGATCACCTCCCTCGCCCTCACCGATTTTCGTTCCTATGCGAGCGCCAGCCTGCCGGTTTCCGGCGGGGCCGTGGTGCTGCATGGGCCGAACGGGGCGGGCAAGACCAACCTGCTGGAGGCGATCAGCCTGCTGACCCCCGGCAAGGGTTTGCGCGGGGCGACGGCGCAGGAGATGGGGCGGCGCGAGCCGGGCGAGGCTGTGGGGCGGGCCTGGGCCGTCATGGTCACGCTGGCCAATTCTCGGGAAAGTGGGGACGGCGAAGAGGTGCGTCTGGGCACCGGGGTGCAGACGCCGGGGGTGGCGCGGCGCATCGTTCGCATCGACGGCGAGACGGCCCCGCCGGGGCGGCTGCTGGATCACCTGCGTCCGGTCTGGGCCACGCCCGAGCAGGACCGGCTGTTTTCCGACGCGCGGACGGCGCGGCTGCGGTTCTTTGACCGGCTGGTGTTTGCGGCTGACCCTGATCATGCGGCGACGGTTTCGGCCTATGAAAAGGCGTTGAGGGAGCGGTTGCGGCTGCTGACCGACGGGGCGGAAGGCAAGCCCGCTGATCCTCTGTGGCTGGACGCGCTGGAGGCGCGGCTGTCCGAGGCCGGGGCGCGGGCGGCGACGGCGCGGACGCGGGCTCTGGTCGCGCTGCAAGCCGGCATCGACGCGCGCGGCGACCGGCCCTTTCCCCAGGCCGATCTGGGTCTGACCGGCGCGGCCGAAGAAATGGCGGCGGCGGGGGCGGACGAGGCCGACGTGGTCGGCATGCTGGGCGAGGGCTTTGTGCGGGCGCGGGGGCGCGACGCGGCGGCGGGGCGGTCGCTGTTCGGGCCGCATCGCTCGGACCTGACGGCCATCCACCGCGAGAAGAACCGGCCCGCCGCCGAGGGGTCTTCGGGCGAGCAGAAGGCCCTGGTGCTCAACCTGATCCTGGCCCAGGTCGGGCGGTTAGCGGGCCAAAAAGCGCAACCCGTCTTGCTGCTGGACGAGGCCCCGGCCCACCTCGACGAGGTGCGGCGGGCGGCCCTGTTCGACGAGATCGAGGCCCTGGAGCTTCAGGCCTTCATGACCGGCACCGAGCGCAGCCTGTTCGCCGCGCTGGAGGGGCGGGCGCAGTTCGTGAGCGTCCAGGGCGGGGCGCTTTTCTCGCCTTCTCCCCTTGTGGAAGAAGGTGGCTCGCGCAGCGAGACGGATGAGGGGTGACGGCGGCGTGCTTGGCCGTTTGTCTCGGCTGTTTCGCCTGTCCTGAAACCTCGCGCTGAGACCCCTCATCCGAGCGCCTTCGGCGCCCACCTTCTCCCACAAGGGGAGAGGGGGTGATGTTACGGGTTTGTTTCTCTTCAGATTTGTCCACGCTCAAGGCCTGCTCAGGGCCTATCCAGCTTATGGAGAGTCAAGGACTTAGACCCTGAGGCGACACAGACCCTGCACAGGGAGCCGCCCCGATGGCCTTTTTGATCGACCCCCAGGAGTTGAAGCCTGGCCTCATCCTCTTCCGCCGCGCGGACGTTCAGCACCGCAACTGGTACTGCCGCATAAAGGTGCCCGGCTCGGACCGGTACAAGACGGTCTCGCTCCGCACCGCCGATGTGACGGTGGCCAAAGAGGCCGCCTTCGACGCCGACGCGGATCTGCGCTTTCGCGTGAAGCACGATGTCCCGGTGTTCAACCGGACCTTCGCCCAGATCGCGAAGATGTACGCTGACCATCAGCAGGCCCGCTCAGAGGCCGGTGAGATCACCCACCATCGCTGGGAGGTGGTCGAGTCCATCATTCGCGCCCAGATCAATCGTTACGTGGGCGCCAAGCAGATCGCCCACGTCTCGCACGATGACTTCCTGGGCTATCCCCTCTGGCGCCGCCAGAATGGACTGGGGCGCGGCGGACGCCCGGTGTCGGACGCCACTATCCGATATGAGATGTCCATCTTCCGGTCAGTCATCGCCTTCGCGGTCGGCAAGCGGTTCGTGCCGGAGAGCCACGTCTACAAGGGCAAACTGCCGCTGGCGAAGGTGCGCCGGGAGGAGTTCACGCCTGAGGAGTATCGCAAGCTCCATACCTTCGCGCGTGGCTGGATCAAACGCGCCAGAACCAAGAAGTTCGGGTGGCATCGCCAACTCGCCTACAACTTCATTCTGATCATGTGCAACACGGGCATGCGCCCGGCTGAGGCCAAGAATCTCCGCTGGAGGGACGTAGCGATCCGGACGGATAGCGACGGCCGACGCATGGTCATTCTTCACGTGCGGGGAAAGGACAAGTCTCGACAGTTGGTCGCGGCCGGGAACGTTGCTGACTACCTGGAGCGAGTTCGCTCCCTGACAACCCATGAGGCGGCGCCCGAGGGTGCCGTCTTCGTCAACGGCAAGGGTGATCCCGCAGCCACCCTCTATGCCGACCAGATCGAAGCGCTTCTTAAAGAAGCAGGCCTGCTTCTCAGCGCCTCGGGCTCGACACGTTCCACTTATTGCTTCCGCCACACCTACGCGACGTTCCGCCTGACAGAAGGCGTGGACGTCTATTTTCTGTCCAGGCAGATGGGTACGTCGGTGAAGATGATTGAAGACCACTACGGGCACATCAACCCCGTGAAGAATGCGGCTCGAATACTCCAAGGATTGCCGGGCTGGGAGGTCGTTTAGAGCCAAGGACGGGCATCCATTCGCCTGCTGAAGAGGGCATTTCGAAACTTGATCTGGTCAGACGCGCTAGTGAATATCGATGCCGTCGAGGGACGGCTACGGAGTGGCAGGGCCTTTGCTTCCGTCGAATCCTGGGACATTGATGGCCCATGGAACTTCCACCTCTATTGAATCCGTTCGCCAGGCTAGCAGATGACGCCCCATGCTGGTGTCTCTCTAGCAAGCCATATGCGAGCTGCCACAAGGACCGGGAACACCAGCGGAAAGCAAATCCGCAGGAGTCTCTGAACCTATTATCAAGGCAGTTCAAAAAAAAGATTGGCTGCCTGCATCCGAGCGCACCAACCGGTTGCAATGGGAAGATTATCGACTCGCACACGATCCAAAAATCTGGACCTCTTAAAACAATCGCCCAAAACGGTGAAGTTTACACTATGCGAGGTTCAATAGATCGTATTGTTGAGAACAAAGGAAAGCTCGTTCCTACCAGGAAAGGAATTTCTACGGTTTCGACCTTTCCGGGGTTTTGCGGAAAGCATGACAATGAATTATTTGAACCTATCGAGAATGGCGAGTTTGAAATCAACAGATCCAACTGCTTCCTTCTTCACTATAGGAACGTCTGTTCGGAATTTCACGCGAAGATATCAATGCAGTTCGGTGCACCGTTACTGGACTTGATGGACGGGGGACGAGAAGCCGCTGATCAGTTTCAAGCGCAACAATTTGCTGCAGACATGAACTTCGGCGCCTCAATTGCCGAGCATGATCTAGATGGGGACCGGTCCGAACTGGCTGAAATTTGGAGTTCCCAAGATTTTTCGAAATTGTCATTCTATTTTATTGAGTATGACAGACAGCTTCCATTCGTAACGTCCTTTGCTGGAACACCAAAATTCAGCCCCGGTGGAACCAATATTCAGGATTGGTCGGAGGATAAGCTACGAGGAGTCGCGGTTTCATCGATCAATCTCGACGGTAAGTCAGGTTTCGTATTTTCCTCCACCGATCACGACCTGATGCGTATGATTGTCGCTGACTTGGAAGAACGCCACATCGGAACACCGAGCACAATTCTACGCTGGGTGATTGCCAACGCGGAGAATGTCGCCTTCGAAATCAGGTGGTGGGAACAGTTGTCGGATCGACGACGGAAGCACCTTGTGGACCTCGCCATGATTGGCTTGCCCTTTGACGGTCAGGTCGATGAACTTGAAACGTACTTATCGGCGGTCGAGGTATTACCGCCTGCAGGCGTAGCGCGCTCATTTTCATTCTAGGTATGGAAGAAGACCGAGACGGCCAGCCAAGTGCAGATCCGCACCGTTTCGGTGGTTCCATCAGTCACAGTACGTTTCTAAACGCTGGCCGGAACTCTCCATAAAAGATATCGCTGGTCGTTACACGACCACGAGGCACAGAATCTTGGCTCGCATCCGGCATATCGACATCCGCAATTTCCGCTGCATTCAGCAAATGGTCTGGGTGCCCTCTCCTGGTGTGAATTGCCTGATCGGCCCCGGAGATTCCGGCAAATCCTCGATTCTGGACGCGATCGATTTCTGCCTCGGCGCCCGCAAGGCCGTGGCCTTCACCGATGCGGATTTCTACAAGCTGGATGTCGAGACGCCGATATCTATCACCGTCACCGTTGGAGAACTGGACGACGCGCTTAAGAGCATCGAGACCTATGGCAATTACGTTCGAAGCTTCAACGCATTCACCGGCTTGCTGGAGGATGAACCGGCGGCGGGTGCTGAAACCGTCCTGACGATCAATTTGAAGGTCGGCAGCGATCTCGATCCGGTCTGGACGCTTGTCTCGGAGCGCGCCGAGACCCAAGGCCAAGCCCGCTTCCTGACATGGTCGGATCGCGCACGTCTCTCCCCGACGCGCATCGGCGCATTGGCGGATCACAATCTCGCATGGCGCAGAGGATCCGTGCTCAACCGGCTCTCTGAAGAGCGGGCAGACACATCCGCGGCCTTGGCCAAGGCGGGACGGGACGCCCGCGCCGCATTTGGCGAACTTGCCGACGCGCAGTTGGGCGAAACGCTAAAGATCGTCACCGAAACCGCGAAGTTGCTCGGCATCCCGGTTGGCGACAAGCTCAAGGCGATGCTCGATGCGCATTCGGTTTCGTTCAACGGAGGCGCCATCGCGCTGCATGATGACGACGGCGTGCCGCTGCGTGCGCTCGGCATCGGCTCGACCCGCCTCCTTTTGGCGGGTCTCCAACGTCGGGCCGCCGAGAATGCCACCGTCATTCTCATCGACGAACTAGAATATGGCTTGGAGCCTCATCGCATCATCCGCCTTCTGGGCTCCATAGGGGCCAAAGACCCTCACCCCCCGCTGCAAGCCTTCATCACAACCCATTCGCCGGTTGCACTGAGGGAGCTCCGCGGCGATCAGCTGTATGTCGTAAGAAAGCGGGGGACGCTCCACAGCGCACAGGTGGTGGGAACCGATCCCGCCATTCAGGGAACGATACGCGTGACGCCTGACGCCTTCCTCGCCCCGGCGGTCCTCGTCTGCGAGGGCGCGAGCGAGGTCGGCCTGCTACGCGGGCTCGACCAATTCCACGTCGCCAACAATTTTCGGTCGATGACAGCGGAAGGGGTCGCTCTGGTGGACGCCGGGGGTTGCGACAACATCTATCGTCGCGCCAACGCCTTCGCCGCGCTCAATTATGACGTCGCGGTCCTTCGAGACGATGACAAGCAGCCGCTCGCAGCAACTGAGCAAGCCTTTTCCGCCAGCGGACGACCCGTCTTTTGCTGGCGGCCAGGACGAGCTCTGGAGGACGAGTTGTTCGCCAGCTTGAGTGGTGCTGCTGTAGGCCAGTTGCTTGAGCGCGCCGTCTCTCTGCATGGCGAAGACTACATCGGGGGAAATATTGGTTCAGCATCCAACGGTCAGTTGAACCTCGCCGGATGTCGCGCGGCAGTCACTCCCGCCAGCCGTCTGAGCTTGGCGCTCGCAGCGCGGCGCAGTGGATGGTTCAAATCCGTGACCTGGATGGAGGAAGCGGCCCGAGACATCGTAGGTCCGGACCTTGTGAACGCGGACCCGATTTTCCGGGAGCGCATTCACTCCGTCCTGAATTGGATATTCCGTGCCCGCACCTGAGATCGAACTTCTGGCAATCTCACGTGGATCGGTGACGGCACCCGCCGGTTGCGGAAAGACCCATCTGATCGCCAGCGCACTCGAACGCCACACGAGCCCGAAGCCGATCCTTGTGCTCACCCACACCAATGCAGGCGTCGCAGCCCTCCGCGGAAGGCTAGATAGAGCCGGCGTGCCATCCAAGGCTTACCGTCTGTCAACGATCGATGGATGGGCTCTGAGGCTGCTGACTCTGTTTCCGCAGCGCGGAGGACATGACCCGTTCATTCTTGGCGTCAGCCATCCGGCAAGTCATTATCCAGCTATTCGTGACGCCGCATGGCGCATGATCCAGGCAGGGCATCTCAACGACGTTTTGGCCGCGACCTACGACCGACTGATCGTGGACGAGTATCAGGATTGCAACATCTCACAGCATGCGCTCGTCACGCACGCGGCCACGGTCCTGCCCACGTGCGTCCTTGGCGATCCCCTGCAGGCTATCTTCACCTTCTCCGGGCCGATGCCGGACTGGACCAATGAGGTATGCGCGCAGTTCCCAATGGTCGGCGAACTGCAAACGCCGTGGCGATGGATAAACGCCGGCGAGGAAGCCTTCGGCCAGTATCTGCTAGCTATCCGTCACGAGTTGGTCGCAGGGGGGAGGATCGATCTGACACAGGCTCCGGCCAATGTGTCGTGGGTTCGACTTGGCGGCCCCCACGACCACGCATTTCGGCTCCAGGCCGCCCGCGCAAACCCGCCCGGCGCCGACGGCAAGGTGCTGATCATCGCCGATTCTAGAAACCCGCAAGGCCAGCGGGATTTCGCATCCCAGATCCCCGGCGCGGTCACAGTCGAGAGCGTCGATATGCGCGACTTGGTGGCTTTCGGCGAAAACCTTCACTTGGGCTCGCCCAGCATTCTGAACCATGTGGTCAACTTCGCCTCTAGTGTCATGACCGGCGTGGGCGCATCGGCCATGCTACAGCGGATCGTGACACTTCAATCCGGCAGAGAGCGTCGGGGCGCCACAGATGCGGAACAAGCCGCACTGGCGCTATGTGAGACGCCAACCTACAGCCGCGCAGCGGATCTACTCGTCGAGATCGGAAAGCAAGCCGGGGTTCGAGCGCACCGGCCGGCGATTCTTCGGGGAGGGCTGAAAATGCTGGCGACATGTGGTGGCGAGGCCGAACTCACACCGGCAGAGGCCGCCGTTCGGGTGAGAGAGCAGTCCCGCCTGATCGGCCGCCCCTTGGCCAAGCGGACCGTCGGCAGCACGCTGTTGCTGAAGGGGCTCGAGGCTGATGTGGCGGTAATACTCGATCCGTCCCAGATGGACCGAAAGCATCTCTATGTTGCGATGACGCGAGGGGCCAAGCAACTCGTAGTCTGTTCACCGAGCCATTTGATCTAGCCTGACGAGCTGGAGGCTACAACCGGAGGCGGCGATCCACGCCCCCCCCCTCACGCCTTGATGTCCTGACCTTTAGGTCGGGCGACGCTCCGCCCGCAGGTCTCGAATCCTGGCGAGAGCCGCCGTAACGGGCGGGGCTTCGACGTCGGCCGGCGCGAGTGGGTCGTCAGCATTGTCGAGGACTGACATGTCCATGTCGTTCTCCCCGATCGTCCAGGCGGGTTTTAGTTCGATAGACCGTTTGAGGATGGCGAGATCCTCGAACATCACCGGCTCGGCGGTGCCAGGCCGCATCACTGCCCCAACGAGGAAATAGGCTCCCGTGGCTTCGTAGCCTTCGAGGAAGCGCGCCAGGTTTTCCGGCGCGGGGGTCTCCATGCGCTGCATACGGGTGACCGACAGTAGCATTCGAGGTTCGGCGTCTACCGTGGCCGTGTCGGGATTCAGGCCGATGATCATGGCATAGGTGGTGGGCTCGCTCTTGCGCAGGCCTGTGACGATCGCGACCCGGAGAACTTCCGCCTGGTCAGCCGTGCCGAATCGGGCACGCCATCCCTTGAATATCGCGCGCCCGGCGTCCTCGTCCCGAAACAGCAGCATGACCATAGGCGGTCCCGAATGGTCCACGAAGGCGGCGAAGCCGACACCGCCCCAACCGGCCTTATCCCAGAGCGGCATGTCGATTGCCGATAGGACCTTGCGGTCGGTGTGTTTCAAAGAAGCGTAATCGGGACGGTCCTGTCGGGCCGTCATCACGTCGTCGGTGGGCCCCCGAGTCTTCGAGGTCGGAGCATCGTCCCAGTCGATCGTGCGGAGGCTGGGATAGGTCACGGCGTCTTCGACGATCCAAGGCGCGAGGGTAAGACGGCCGTCGTCGCCGAAGATGTTGCGGGTGAGCGACAGGACATTGCCCAAGGTGACCGCGCGGCCGAAGGCGTGCTCCTCTCCAGCGATCCGATCCATCCAACTCCCGATATCGCGGATGCGCACCATCCGGACGAGGATGCCCACGATTGTCTCCTGGAGCCAGTCGGCATAGGCCAGCGTCTGGGCGGGATCGCGGAACGGCAGATCTACGGGGTAGGACAGGTCGATCGGTTCGGCGTCGCTGTCCGGGAATGTGACGGCCGGGACGACCAGATCATCGGCGCCGCGGGTCATCTTGACCTTCAGCGTCTCGCGATAGGGAAGCACATCATCTTCGTTGCTTGTCGCGAGAACGGCTTCAAGTCCGCCGAGCAAAGATTCGGCGATCGCGATCGCGACTGGGTCGTCCAGCAGGTCGATCCGGATCTCGCATCCGAGGATGACCGAGGTCAGGGTGCTTGTCCCGGGTGCGAACAGGGTGGGGCGGCGCGCGATCTCGTCGGCGGCAGGCTGGGCCCGAAGCCCGGCGAAGAAGCGGTCCATCTCGACCTCGGTGAAGCCCGCCGAGAAGCATCCCTCCGCCAAAAGCTCCTTTCCATGCCCGAGCGCATGGATCAGTGCGGCGTCGGCGCACCCGAGACCGAGGCCGTTCAGCATGTTGGGCAGCTTCTCGAGACTGGGCAGTTCGGCGACCGGCGTGCGCATCAAATGGATGGCGAGAACTGCATCCTGATGCGCACGTTGTTCGAGGAAATCCGCGCCCTCGTCGTCTTCCAGATCCAAAGCCGCTCTGACCATGTCCATCAGGCGCATGGCCACGAGGATCTGGGGCACGCGTCCCAGCCCGAGTTCGGCCCAGACCAGACGCTGCAGGATGTCTAGGGAGGCACGGGTCAGCGAGCCTTCCGTCTTCAGGACCGACAGGGCGCGCTCTGCGGCAGCGAGCAGTTTGTTCCGGGCGGCCCATTCCAAGCCGACCTTCTGATAGGCAGCGCTCGCACCGGCGAGGGCCGAGATCAGTTCGTCCCTGTACTCCTCTTTGATGAGAAGGGCCTCGGCGCGTCCGAACATGCGGATCGCGTCATAGGCCTTATCCAGTCCGAGTTTCTGCCAGCCCCTTGCGAGATAGGCCCCCCCAGCTTCGCCGTCGCTGCGACGCCGCCGCATGACGTCCGTGAGGGTCTCGAAGAAGCCGTCATAGGCCTCGCCGTCGAAGTTTGCCCCGAGGCGCTCGGTCAGCTGAGCGATCATCTCGATGGGATAGGTTCCGAGCGGACCGCTGCGCTTGATGATATCAGTCAGGGATCGCCAGACCGCGTCCTCAGCGGCGCGGTCCTTCGATGCCCACGCCTTGTTGAGCCGGACCGTCGCCATCAGGGTCTCGGCGTAGAGCGCGTTGTTCGGGCGCGCCTCGTCCGCGATCAGCCGATTCAACTCCGCCTCGAGATGGGCCGTGCGCGCCGCCAGGCCGTCGCCCGGAATGTGACCCTGGACGACCGCAGTGTGCAGGACCTGCCAGAGGGTCGACAGCATCTCCAGCCGGCGCGCCTCGTCCGTGCCGCGCGCATGCTGTTCGACCTCGCCGTATAGACGATTAAATCCTTCCCGGTCCTCGAACCACCAGTAGGCGGTCCAGGCCCGGTCATAGGCGATGCGCTGTAGCTGGAAGGCGTTCGCGCCCTCGTCCGCCAGTCGCCGGGCGTGGGCGAAGCGGCCCTCGATCTCGAAGCGCGGCCGTTCGAGGCCGCGGGCCAACAGCGCGGCCTTGAGCACGTCTTCGACAAGTTGGTAGCGCGCGGCACTGTACCGGCCGGGGTCGGCGATCTGGGCATCGAGCGCCTGAAGTTCCGCCAGCCGCCGGGCGTCGTGTGCGCCGGTCACAGAACGCGCCTCGATCTGGACGCCGGGAATGTTCAGGGTCTCGATGGCCAAGTCGAGAAAGCCGTCGTCATAGACCTTCTGCACGATCCAGGCGCGGTCGAGGATGGTCAGAGGGATCGCGAACTCGGCGGCAAGGCTCACCTCGAGCGAAGCGCGGGTGCTGGCCTTGGCGAACTGGTTGGTGATGAAATAAATGCGGCCGTAGCCCCGGTCCGTGCCGGCAATCTTGGCGACATCGCTTCGGACCTTTTTCTTCCAGTCCTTCATGGCGCTGAAGGCGAAAGCCCACCGCTCGTCGCCGCGAGGGGCTCCGATCCACCAGCTGTCGGAGACGGCGTCGGCCACGGGATAGGTCTCGGTGTCGACCTTGCCGTCTCCGCCGCCCATGGGGCCGGCTTGGGCGCGGAGATTGGGGCAGATGGTCTTCTCGGCGAGGGCCCGGCAGAAATATTCGAACGCGGCTTCCTCGTTGCGGCTCGTCAAGGTGTCGAGCTGATATTCGAAGACGGGCCGGGCGAGCACCGGGCGTTCCCGGCGTTCGCTGTCCGAGAACAGGTCTGGGTTCCACGCTCTCATCAAGGCCGCGGGGGCTCCGCGCGTCGGTGGCGAATCATGATCGGACGGTGCAGCTTCCACGGGTAAAGGCTAGACCGGACGGCGACGCGAGTCCCGGTCCTCTGAAACCGATTAGGGTGATGGGCGGCTGGACGGTGTCCGAACGACCAGGGAGCATGTCATGCCGGTCAGCGAGGCGATGGATCGCCATGTGCGAATGCGCCAGATCGCTCTTGCGCGCGGCATCGCGGCCCGCCGGAAGATCTATCTCGACACCCGTTTTTGGATCGCGGCCCGCAACGCCGTACTCGCCGACCTAGCCACCGCGGGTGAGCGCAAGCTCCTGCATTTGCTGCGGCGGGGGGTGCGCGCGGGCTGGCTGATCTGCCCCATCAGCGAGAGCACCTTCATCGAGGTCATGAAACAGACCGACTTGAGGACGCGCGTGGCGACCGCGGCGCTAATCGACGAGCTGAGTCTGGGCGTATCGCTGACCTCGGGCCGGACGCGGATCGCGACGGAGATTGCGCGTTTCATCCACGCGACCTCCGGCGAGGCCGATCTATACGACCTTCAAGAGCTAGTCTGGACCCGGCTGAGCTATGCCATGGGCGCCCTTCATCCGACCCTCGCCGATCTCGAGGCGGACGACGAGTTGAGCTTGCAGATCGAGGTGTTCGACGCACTGTGGGAAGAGCCGCTTGTGGGGATCGCGAAACGCATCGGCGCAGATTATCCGAGGCGGGAAATCGATCTGGCGGAATCGGCGGCGGCCATCGACGCGGGCAACAAGGCACACCAAGCGTCCTTGGTCAGCTTCGAGCGCACTTATCGTGACGAGATCGCAGGCGCCGCCGACGTGTGCCATCCGATGCTCATGGAAGTGCTGACGCAGAAGGCCGAACGGGCGGGAGAGCCGGTCGTCGATGTCAACAGCCCTGAGGGCCGCGAGCTCGCCCGGGTGGCACGCAATCTCCTGGTGTTCGTCTTCGACAAGGCCGAGACCCGAGACGGTCTCCGCTCGATGCACATTCAGGCTTGTCTCCACGCCGGGCTGCGTTGGGACAGAAGCACGAGATTCGTCGCCAACCACTTCTTCGACTTCGACCATGCCATGGGCGCCCTAGCCTATTGCGACGCCTTCTTCACCGAGGGCTTCCTCGCCAATCTTGTCAATGCCAGGCACATGAAACTCGGCGCGGTAAACGGATGCCGGACCACGTCGAATATGGATGAGGCCATCGCCATCCTTCGCGCTGTCGGAGGCCCGATTCTCCCTAGGCCATCTAACGCATAGGCTAGGTGTCGGCCGCTCGGCACTCTTTGGCAGTATCCGCGTTCAACCATTTGGAGCGTAGCGCAGCGGCACGCCAATCAAACGCTTGCTCGTCGCCAGTCGAGACAGGCTGGAGCGGAGGTTCCGATGTCTTCGACGAGTCAGGGGTGGTTGTTGTCAGATGCCGTCGGGCCTTGGTCCGAATGTTCCGATTGCACGCGGAGGCGGGAGTCCGCTTCTGGCACATTTTAGTCTTCGCTGACGGCGCTCAACCCATTCAATCGATCGCGGCAGATCGCCTCCACCAAGTTCTGGAGCAACTGCAACCGCTCTAACATCCATGCCAGTTCTTCATTCGACACGCGGTAGTGCTCCGAATAGCGGGCCTTCACATAGGCCGCGCGAAGCAGCTCGAAGCACCGCTTCTGGAACTTTGTCTCCGTTGGCCAGACTTCTGCCAACCGTGCATCAATCGGTTCTGCTGCGTTCCGTAGCCGCACCAGATTATGGGACTTCGGCGTATACAGCGTCGCGACGAGAAGGACGGCGTTGTAGAAATGCTCGGCCGCCTGGTGCAGATCGAAGGCTGCGATCTTGGGCGCTTCGTCATCGATCGCGTGCTGCGCTTGCCGAAGGAACTGCTGACCTGCCGTGAAATGTTCGCGGTAGAACTTCTCGGCTTCCTTCAGTGCAGCATCGCTTGGCAACGGCTGCGGATCGACGAAGGCATGGTCGGGCTCCTCGAACAGCACCACGCCTTCACGGACGATGTCTGCGAAGAAGTACCGCCCTTGGGCCAACTGGTCGTTCACGTCGTCGAGCGAATGAATGATCAAGTCGGCCGGGGTGCGCAGATATGCGCCAGAGGCGAGATCTGTGCGCAGGCGCTTCTCGGTGCCCTCCCAGAACTCCAGCACATCCGTCAGTTTTTCGTCGCTGACGACGACCAGCAGATCGAAGTCGGAGAAGTAGCGACCGACCGGATCCTCGACCCAGTCGCCTCGGGCGTATGATCCGTAGAGGATGACCTTGAGGATCAGGCCGTCCTTCACGCCCTCGGCGCGGCGGTTGGCGATGGCCTTGCCGAACTCGTCCTTCAGGACGCCGAGCACGTGCTCCAGCTCGCGGCGTTTGCCGAGCGGCAGATGGTCAAGACTCGTCTTCATCCGACGAGTCTTGCCGTTACCGCCGCGCTTCGCAAGGCGAAGCTCCTCGCGGCCGGCCCTGTGGTATTCGCGACGGATCACCATGGGGCAGGAGCATCGCTGCTGGGGGACTCCTTGTCACGCCTGAAGGCGCTGCGACCTTTTCGCTCCAGCACCGGGAGCGACGCGGCCCGACGGTCCGATTGCAGCAACTCGGCGATCATAAGCATACCGCCTAGAAGCGTGTTTCGATCATCGCCGGTCAGCTCAATGAGACCCGCCTTCTGCACCAGACCGCCCAGTTCAATCAGGTGGCGGGTGCGGGCGCGCCGCGCGTCCTGACGTTCGTGATGATCGGCCCGCCGCTGCATGGCTTCAGCCCGGCGCATCAGGGCTGGAAGCCGGGCCAGCCTTAGGGTCGTGGCGCGAAGCGCTCGCCGCAGCGGCGCGCGTTCGTTCGCCGCGAAAGAAGGCCTCGCCCCGCTGGCGCCATTGGCTTCGGGTCTGGTCGTTCTTTTCGGCCGCAGCGGCGCTCAGTGCGCCCATGAGGATGTCGGCGCCCAGGGCGTCCGCGCCGCTGGCGATGACGAGTTCGCCGAGCTGGGTGACCCGGCGCGCCTTCAGCGTTGTGGCGCGTTCCGCCAGCGCTGCGAGTTCAGCGTCGATGTCCTTGGGCTTTCGCATGATGACGGCTCTCTCTTCCTTCGAAGAACCGCCATCATGCTTCGGTCCTGCCTTGCGCGCGCCCCCGTAAGTCTGCGGTGGTGCGCGGGCGTGAGCAGCCTACTTGGCCGCCGGTTTACGGCCGCGTTTGGCGGGCTTGCGACCGCCCTGGCCGAGGCCCATTGACTTGGCCAGTTCCGACCGCGCGGCGGCGTAGTTCGGAGCCACCATCGGATAGTCCTTCGGCAGGCCCCACTTGGCCCGATAGTCCTCCGGGGTGAGGCCGTACTTGTTGGCCAGATGGCGCTTCATCGACTTGAAGGGCTTGCCGTCTTCCAGGCAGATGATGTGGTCCGGCGTGATGCTCTTCCGGATCGACACCGCAGGCGCCTGCGGTTCGGGTTCGGGCGCCGCAACCTGCGTGGTGCCCGCCAGCGCGCCATGCACGCCGGCGATCAGGCGCGGCAGGGCATCGGCGGCGATCGCGTTGTTCGACACGAAGGCCGAAACGATGTCGGCGGTCATGCCGATCAGGTCGGTCTCGGCGGTCAATTCATCCATGCATTCAGGTCCTAGTGGTGGGGGGGAGTTCGACTGAGCCTTGCACGTCCCTTCATGCCTGGAAACCGGACGCGATAAAGGTTCGCGGCTTTCCACCTCCGTAGACTTGCGGGACGCCAGTCCCCGTCACGACGGACATGCTGTCCGGAGTGCGCGCTTATACGTCGTTCCGACGTGCGCTTTCTTCGGGGCGCTGCAGTTGTGGCCATCTACCACTTCTCCGCCAAGGTCATTTCACGCTCGACCGGCCGCAGCGCTGTGGCGGCGGCGGCTTATCGCTCGGCGTCGCGCCTGTTCGACGAGCGCACCGAGCAGCCCTTCGACTACAGCCGCAAGAAGGGCGTGCTGCACTCCGAGATCCTGCTGCCAGACGGCGCACCCGAGCGCTGGTCGGATCGGCAGGCGCTCTGGAACGAGGTCGAATGGGGCGAGAAACGAAAGGACGCCCAACTCGCCCGCGAGATCGAGTTCGCCCTGCCCAGAGAGATGAAGCCCGACGACGCCATCGACCTGGCCCGCGCCTTCGTCGAGCGGGAGTTCGTGCGCCGGGGCATGGTCGCCGATCTGAACGTCCACTGTGATGTTGGCGACGACGGCCTGCCCAAGCCTCATGCCCATGTGATGCTGGCGCTGCGAGAGGTCGGCGCCGACGGCTTCGGCGCCAAGGCGCGGGACTGGAACAGCACCGCCCTTCTGGAGCACTGGCGCGAAGCCTGGGCCGAGCATGTGAACGCCCGCCTGGCCGAACTCGACCACGACATCCGCATCGATCACCGCAGCCTCAAGGACCAGGGCATCGATCTTGAGCCCCAGTTCAAGATCGGCCCGGCCGCCGCGCGATCTGAAGCACGCGGCCGGGCCTCAGAGCGGGCCAGCCAGCATAGGGAGATCGCCCGTCGCAACGGCGAGCGGTTGCTGCGCAATCCGGCGGCCGCGCTCGAAGCCCTGACCCACACGCAGGAGACCTTCACCCGCCATGATCTGGCGCGCTTCGTCTTCCGCCATACTGATGGCAAGGACCAGTTCGACCGGCTCCACGCCAGAATACTGGCGTCGCCGCAACTGGTGCCTCTGGGGCATGATGAGCGTGGACGAGAGCGCTTCACCAGTCGCGATTTGATCCGCGCACAGGAGGCGATGCTCCTGGCGTCTGACCGGCTGGAGAGTCGGTCTCATCACGCCATCACCGAACGCTCCGGCCGCGCGGCCAGAGCGGAAATGGCGGCCCTAGGGCGACCGCTCGGCGACGAGCAGGTGCTGGCGGTGGCGCATGTACTGTCGGCCGGGTGTCTGGCGGCGGTCGTCGGCTACGCTGGGACGGGCAAGAGCACAGCTCTGGGCGTGGCGCGCGCAGCTTGGGAGGCGGAAGGCTACCGGGTCGTCGGTGCCGCGCTCAGCGGCATCGCGGCGGAAAATCTGGAGAAGGGCTCAGGCATCCAGTCGCGCACGCTGGCGAGCCTCGAATATGCCTGGGCGAGGGATCGGGACCAGCTGACGCAGGACGATGTGCTGGTGATTGATGAGGCGGGCATGGTCGGGACGCGGCAGATGCGCCGCGTGCTGGAAGCGGTCGAACGCGGCGGCGCCAAAGTCGTGATGGTCGGCGATCCCGAGCAGCTTCAGGCGATTGAAGCCGGGGCGCCGTTCCGGCGGCTCGTCGAGCGGCACGGCGCCATGGAAATCACCCAGGTGCGTCGCCAGCGCGAGGATTGGCAGCGGGCGGCGACCCGTGAGCTGGCGACGGGAAGGACCCAAGCCGCCATAGAGCGCTATGGCGCCGCAGGCGCCGTCCATGGACACGACACGCGCGATGAGGCGCGCCGAGCGTTGGTGAAGGACTGGATGGCGGACCGGGTGCGCAATCCGTCCGGATCCCAGATGCTGCTGGCCTATACCCGGGCGGACGTGGCGGAACTCAACTGGCTGGCGCGGGAGACGCTGCGGGCGGCTGGAAAACTGGGGCCGGACAACTCGGTGGAGACCACAAGTGGCGAGCGGGCCTTCGCGGCCGGTGACCGGGTGATGTTCCTAAGGAACGAACGGTCGCTGGGGGTGACGAATGGGACGCTCGGGACGCTGACGGCGCTCGACCGATCATCGATGGAGGTGCTGTTGGATGACGGCCGAAACTTGCGGTTCAACCGCAAGGAATATTCGGACCTGACGCACGGCTACGCCGCCACGATCCACAAGACGCAGGGCGCAACGGTCGATCGAGCCTACGTCCTGGCTAGTCGGTACATGGATCGGCACGCGGCGTATGTAGCGATGAGCAGGCATCGGGATGCAGCGAAGTTGCGGTACGGACGCGAGGAGTTTGCCACTCATGGTGACCTGGCGCGCGCGCTCGCAAAATTTTCGATCGCCAGACATAGGTCTTTGGAAGACCGGCATAGATAATCGAGCGACCGAAGCCGATGCGCCATGTGCTCTGGTTGCCCAACCTATAGCTTGCAACAGGCCGTTGGAGTAAGCGTGGCGGTGGTCTGTCGAAGCAGCAGGATGGGCTTCTATTGGGGATTTTTGGGGCGGGGCATGAAAAAGATCGCTAGGCTCAGGACCCATTGATGTGATGTGCTCGATCTGATTCAGGCTCTGCAAGGAGACTGGATATGAGCGACCTCT
>MCHG01000055.1_pt1 | contig 95069 bp, 84 predicted proteins | sample 787351 | NCBI WGS metagenome assembly MCHG01 (sample SAMN05430296, study PRJNA330682) | permafrost metagenome | biome: Cold desert; feature: permafrost; material: soil; isolation source: enrichment culture inoculated with soil incubated with H2/CO2 at 20 degrees... ... | reverse complement strand
GGGGGGGGGCCCGGGTGGATCGCGCGGTGGCGGCTCCCCTCCGCGGCGACCGTCCACCTAAAGTCAGGGGCGTCCGAACGCGAAGGCGCTCGGATCGAGACGAGAGGCTCGAGGGAGGGGTGTGCAAGTGACCGTACCGGCCGCTTCACACGAGCAGTTGTTGTCTCTACCGCGCCGAAGGACAGCACTGCGCTCCTGGGTAGTCCTCGTTCTCGCCTTACTGGGTGCCCTTCTTGCACTTTTGCTCGGAGGGCTGAGGGGCGCCCAGCTAGCTTCTGCAAGTCCTTTGCCGGACACCTGCTTGGCGGCACAACGGAGTGCAACGCTGACCGTGCAGGCGTGCGGGAGTACCGCGGTGGTCTCGGTTGATGATCAATGGCGATCAATCAGCTCAACCACCTCGGACGGGGTGACCCAACCGTCCCCGCGGGTCACCCCAGAAACGTCCGTGGTCGGGCCGATGCGGAGGTCCGACCACGGAGCTGCCCCGGCGGTTCAAGCTCTGAGCAGCGGGCAGCTGTCCTCGGTGGTCGTGGTCAAACCGGCGGAATTGAGCAGCGGCGTCCCCTCGGATCTGGCCATGGTGACAACCCCGGTTCTGGCGGCCTTGTTGGGTGGGGCGATCCTGGTGCTCCGCAGCAACCCGCGCCGGCAGGTGGTCGCGCCAACCCTCCCGTGAGCATTCAGACCGCTTGTACGCCATGGGTGTTCGCAGTGTCGGTGGAACGCGGTGTCGGGCACAATGGCGAAGGGCTCGGAATCGGTCGTGGGATCGGCGGGTCCCTTCGTCGGCTCGCCGCCTGAGGAGCAAATCCTGACACCACCGACTCGCGAACGGTTACTTGCGCTGCTGAACCCTGCTATTCCGACGATCTTCATTGAAGGCGGCGTCGGAACGCACAAGAGCGCGCTGTTGAACGAGTGGGCGGCTCAGCCCTCGACCCCGTTGCGGGTCCTGGTGGAATTCGATCATCGGCAGCTGACCCCGCAGGCGATGGCCAATCAGCTGGCTTATCAACTCGAACTGGCTGGGGCGCCCAGCGGGGAGCCAATCGGCGGCGACGGCTCCTGGCAGCTGATGGCCAGTCATGTGGAACAGGCCATTTCCACCTTGGGCGCGCCGCTCACCCTCGGCGTGCATCGTCTCGACGAGCTGCCGTTGGCTGCGGCCCAGACGCTGATAAATCTCACCGGTTCGCTTGCCGGTTTCCGCCTGGTGGCCACCGCAGTCGATGCCCAAATCCTTACCGCTGCCGCCGTGGCCTCAGGCGTTGGGCACCAGTTGGTCGCCGATCCGGATCTGGCCTATACCCCCGCCGAGGTGGCCGAGTTGCTTAGCGAGCAGCTACCGGAAGCAAGCGACGGCACGGTGCGCGCGGTCCTGGATGCAACCCACGGCATCCCGGGGCTGGTCGAGCGGGTGGTGGCGCTGTTCCCGCAGGAATGTCTGGCCGGCACTGTCGGTGACGAGCAGGCGGTGGGCGGCTGGAGTCCTGAGCTACTGGGGGCGGGCGACTTTTACGCTCAACTCCGGTTGCTGGCCCAGGCCCCGCGCCTCAGCCCGGATCTACTGACCTGCCTTTTCGATGCCGGCCGGGCCGAGTATCTCTTCGCTCGGTTGCCGCGAATGGGCGTCGGTGTGGTGGCCCAGCCGCTGAGCGGGCGCCGACTGTTCACCTGGTACCCGGCCTTTCGCCGGCACCTGGTGCAGAAGTGGGATGTTGAATCGACCGCCGAGCAGATCCAGACCGACCGGGCCCGGATCGCCGAGTGCGCGGTCGACAGCGGTGACCCTGAACTCGCCTTGGCCATGTTGGTGGCCAATCAGGCGTTCGAGGAGGCCGAGCAGCTGAGCGGGAAATGGCTATGGGAACTCAGTGACGCTGACGTCGCGCTGCTCTGGGAGCACTTCGGCACCGTTGATCCGCAGGTTCTGGGTGACTTCCCGAATCTGCTGGTGGCCGCCACCCTCCTCCAGCCCGGACGAGGCGAAGCCGCCACCGATCCCGAGCTCGCCCGGGTGCAACGTGCACTACTCAGGGCACCCATCAGCGGTGGCGTCCCTGAGCAAGTCAGCCGGTTGGCCAAGGCCGCAACGTTGGCGCTGGGCATCGGGGAGTTGGGGGTGGCGATTCGGGCCACCATCCGGTGGGCGAACCTGATTCAGGGCAAGCCGGAGGAGTGGACCGAAGAGGTCGGCCCCGAGCTGGTCTCCGACGGATTGTTGATGGTCAAAGCGCTGGTCCAACTCGACCGGATCGACCTGGTGCCACCGGTGGTCCAGGCATTGCTTCGGCCGTTGCGGCACAACTCCGATCGGATCGGTGGTGAGGGCGACTTCCGGCTGGGTGCGCTGTTCTCCACCCTGCGGATGGCGGCAGTGTTCCTGGGCACTTCACGAGCCGAGGTCCGTTCGATGCAACCGGCACCGCGGCAGTATCACCGTGAGCTGGATCAGGTGCTGCATGCGGCGATCGACGCGGGCGCGGCGTTGGATCGTGGCGACTTCGCCAGCGCTGAGGCGTTCACCCGAGTTGCGATGTTCCGGCTGCCACACCCCTCGGACTGGCCGATGTTGATCTACCTACGCACGGTCGCATTGGTGGCCATGGCGGATCGGGCCAAGCTGGAGGAACTGGCTGATCAGTTGCTCGCCACGCCTCGGTGGGAGGCTTGGCAGCATCATCGTGAGGCCCCCAGCATGTTCGCGTTGCTGATCGAATCGATGGTGATGGCCTCCACTGGCCGCAGCCTCCATCGATCCCTGTCCGAACTGCCCTCCTACGCCCGGTCGCTACCGCCGGGCGCTACCCATCGTTGGCCGGCCTGGGGGCGGCGCCTGATCGAAGGCACTATCCAGGTGGCTGCTGGTTCGGCGCGTGGCCCGGAGTTGCCTACCGATGCACAGTTGGGCCCGTTGAGCCCGCGGGTCAGCTGGCATCTCAGCCTGCTGGCTGCACTGAACAACCTGCGCGCAGGCGAGGAGGCGACCGCGATTTCGGTGCTGATCCGGGGTGGTGCCGGGTTGAAGTACGCGGCCGCGCCGCTGCCCCTGGTGTTGGCCGGCCCCGACGAGATCGCCACTTTGAACGACCATCTGCCGCCGAATGCCGCCTCCATCATTCGCTCCAGCCTGGCGCTGGCCAGGTCGTATGCGGGAAGTGTGCTGGACAACCGGGATTCGGTGCGACTGGCCGGCCGTGAGTTGGAGGTACTGGACGGTATCCGTCGGGGGTTGACCAACACTGCGATCGCTCGGGAGCTATACGTTTCGGTGAACACGGTGAAGTTCCATCGAACCAACCTCTATCGCAAGCTGAATGCCAGCAGCCGCGAGGAGTTGTTGGCCGAAGCGCTTCGCCAGGGCTTGTGAACCTGCTCAGAAGGTGCGCCTGAGGTTCGAGCACCGAAGCCCAGACACAGGGAAAAGCCCCGGCGAGTATGAGTCTCCGGGGCTTACCCTCGATCTGGCGTGATGGCCGGAACCGAATCATCGAAGAGCTACCAGTCAACGCACCCCACGCATCACCGGGGGACCCAGCGGCGAACCGCCAGTCGGTCAACTTCCTGCTTCCGAATCCCCGAACCACCGAAGTGATCCGGTAGGTAGATTTCTAGTCTGATTCGCCGAGGCCCGCAAGGGGTTTTGAGGGCCGAATGTGAACTGTTTGAGCGAACTCGGCGTGTCGTCGGCGTGTCGGGTTACAGAAGTGACGAGCCCCATTTCGGGCTTGCCGAAGTGACGAATTTGGGCGCGGCCGGCCAGAAGTCGAGGAGCCACGCGGGTCGTTCACGAGCAGGCACAATCGGTGCGGCTCATCGGTGGCGAGGATGCTGCCGGATCACTCCAGTGGTTCGAAGGCTGCCGCGTCTGGGCTGCCGTGCGGCGCGATCGGGACGACGCCCAGATGCCGCCGCCACAGCAGTGCGCCAGCACCGGTCAGGGCCAGCGATCCGGCGGCGAGCGCGGTCAACGAGAAGCCGAGGGCCGGCGCAACGATTCCGGAGATCAAAGTGTTGCCGAACAGAGTCAGGAAGTTCTGCACCGAGGAGGCCGAGCCGCGAGCTTGGGGGAACAGATCCAGCATGGCCAAGGTGAGCACTGGGAAGGCCAAGGCGATTCCGAAAGTCAGGAACGGCAGCAGCACCACCGCCCAGGGCAGCTTGCCAGTGCCGGGCACCACAGTGAGGATCAAGTTGGCCGTACCGGCGAAGAGGCTGATCGTGTAGCCGAGGCTGGCCAACCGGGCGCCGCTGATCGGTCCGGCCACCCGTCCGGCCACCCACGAGCCGATCACCATGCCGGAGATCAGTGGGACGAACAGCACCCAGAAATCGGTCTCGCCCAAGCCCAGCAGGTTCACCACCAACAGTGGCGCGGAGGAGACATAGAGGAACATCGCACCGTTGTTGAACATCGCAGCGAAACCGAGTCGGCGCCCATTGGGGTTCTTGGCTACTGACCAAAGCCCGGACGCCAGTTGCGCGACTTTGAGCGGCGTGCGGTTCTGGGCCGGATGGGTCTCGGGCAGGAAGAACAACACCATGACCAGCATCAGGATCCCAATGCCGACCAGGAACCAGAAGATCACCCGCCAGCCGCCGAGCCCGAGCAGCAGGCCGCCGACCACCGGAGCCAACGCCGGAGCCAAACCGAAGATCATCGCGACGTGGCTCATCGTCCGCTGCGCCTGGGCGTCGGCGTAGACATCGCGCACCATCGCCCGGCTGATGATCACCCCAGCGCCCGCGCTCAGGCCTTGGACTGCCCGAAAGGCCAGGAGCACCGGCAAGCTGGGCGAAAGCGCACAGCCCACGGAGGCGGCGATGTAGACGGCGGTTCCGACGATGATCATCGGTCTGCGGCCCAAAGCGTCCGAAATTGGTCCGTGCGCCAGGCTCATTACCGCGAACGTGAGCATGTAGACGCTGACGATCTGCTGCAGAGCGAGTTCGCTGGCGCCCCACTCGAGCGACATCCGGGTGAAGGCCGGGAACATGGTGTCGATTGAGAATGGGCCAACCATGCCCAGGCCGGCCAGGATCACCAGGAACAGGCTGCGGTTGCCGATCTCGGGTGTCCGCGCGCCCTCGGTGGGCGTGGTCGCGGAAGTCATTGATCCATCTTTTCACGTTTCACTGACCGGTTGACCGCGCCGACTGGGGGGTTATGCTCTCGGCGTGACACCGGTGTTGAAGCTTTGCGTCGTCTCGATGCACACCTCGCCGGCACACCTGCCCGGTTCGGGGGATGCAGGCGGGATGAACGTTGTCGAACGTTCTCAGGCGTTCGCACTGGCCGCGCTCGGACACCACGTCGAGATGGTCACCAGGCGCACCAACCCAGCCGATCCCGATGTGTTGGAGCTGGCCCCAGGAGTCCTGCTGCGGCACCTGGACGCGGGCCCGCCCACACCACTGCCCAAGAGCGTGATCGATGAGCACCTTGACCAGTTCTCGGCAGGGTTGAGCCGCTTGGGCCACTACGACCTGTTCCACTCCCACCACTGGATGTCGGGGATAGCCGCGTTGCCGATAGCCACCGCGCTCGGTGTGCCGCATGTGCAGAGCTTCCATTCGGTGGCCGCGCTGCCGGGTTCGCCGTTGTCGGCCGGTGAGCCTGCCGAATCCTCACGGCGAGTGGCCGCAGAAGCGCTGGTCGCCACCGGCTCGGACGCGGTGGTGGCGATCTCGGCTGCCGAGGCCCGCACGGTGATCGAGCGCTGCGGCGCCGACCCCCAACAGGTGTCGATCATTCAACCCGGGGTCGATCACCAGTTGTTTCGTCCACTGGCAGCCGGCGAGGCGCGCTGGACGCTGCCCGGTGCTGGACCCTGGCCGAACGGCTACGTGGTCTTCGCCGCCAGGCTGCAACCGCTGAAGGGCCCAGACCTGGCCATCGGCGCGCTGGCCCGGCTCGACCCGGCGATCCGTCCACACCTGATCCTGGCCGGGGACGCTTCGGCCGACTTCGCCGACTATTCAACCGAGCTGGATCGCCTGGTCACCGGGCTCGGGATGAGCCAAGATGTGACCTTCGTCGGACCACAGCCGCGCGCAGCGCTGGCCCGGCTGTTCCGGGGCGCCAAGGTGGTGCTGGTGCCATCACATTCGGAGACTTTCGGGTTGGTCGCCCTGGAGGCCGCCGCCAGCGGCACCCCGGTGATCGCCGCCGCGGCCGGTGGTCTACGCGAGGCCGTGGCGCACGGCGAGACCGGCCAGCTGATGGATTCGCGGTTGCCCATCGATTGGGGGCTGGCGCTGCATCACGTGCTCACCGAGCCGGGCTTGCTCGCCCGAATGGGAGTGGTGGCCAGGGTGCATTCCAGGCGTTTCGACTGGCGCTGGACGGCGCAACAGCTGGCAGCGCTCTACGCCGATCTGGTCGGCGGCTGAGGTGTTCAAACCAACCGACCGGATTGTGTTCCTGCACGCCCATCCCGACGATGAGACGCTGGCCAGCGGAGCGCTGATCGCCGGCCTGATCGCGCAGGGGCATCCGGTGGCGGTGGTCACCGCGACTCGAGGTGAGCGTTGCGAGGTCATGCCAGGGCCGTTGGCCGCCCTCAGCGGTGCCCAGCTGGTTGCTCAACGGGAGTGCGAACTCCGTCGGGCGCTGGCCGATCTCGGGGTCACCCAGCGTGCCTGGCTCGGCACCCCACCGGCTCGGGTTGCCGGACGTGGGCAACGGCGTTATCTGGATTCAGGCATGCGCTGGGTCACCGAGACCCTCGCCGGACCGGCCGCAGACGCCGGCCCCGAAAGTCTCAGCCTTGCGCCGATCGAAGAAGCCGCCGCCGACTTGTCCGCTTTCCTTTCGGCATTTCGTGCCGATGTGGTGATCAGCTATGACGAACTCGGCGGCTACGGTCACCCCGATCACCTCGCCTGTCATCACATTGCCAAGGCCGCCGCCGGAAGTGCCGGGTTCGTCGAAATCGTTTCCGAGCCGCGGTTCGGGCTACCGGGCGTGGTGGCGCTCGAGCATCGTGAACAGTTGGCTCGGTTGCGCCGCGCTTTGGCCGGGTATCCGAGCCAGTTCAACGTGGTGGGCCCGGACGTGGTTCATGTCGGTGGCCAACGCCAACCGATTACCACCAGCGCTCGGCTGCGGTGGGTCGAATAAAGCCGCCGTCGTCGATGTTTGCAGCGCCTCGGCCAGTTGAGGACAGTTCGTGGCCTCGTAGGCCAGACTTGTCAGAATCACGCTTTACCAGGAGGACCAAGTGCGCAGAGTCGCGATCGTTGGAGCCGGGCCGTCGGGGTTGTTCGCCGCCGGCCAGTTGGTCACCCAAACCGAGGTGGAGGTGGCCATCGACATTTTCGACCGACTGCCAACCCCCTTCGGGCTGTTGCGTTACGGCGTTGCCCCCGACCATGAGAGCGTCAAAGCGGTCGCCAAGACCTTGGCTGCAGCCTTCGAATCCCCGAAGGTCCGCTTCTTCGGCCTGGTCCAGGTCGGCAAGCAGGTTCAGACCAGCGAACTGCTGAAGTGCTACGACGCCGTGATCTACGCCTTTGGTGCCGAATTGGATCGCAAGCTGGGTGTGCCCGGGGAGGCGCTGGACGGGAGCCGCTCGGCCCGAGAGTTCGTCTCCTGGTACTCCGGTCATCCCGATGCGGTGCCCCAGGAACTGGCCGGCATCCACAACGCTGTGGTGGTCGGCGTGGGCAATGTGGCCGTCGATGTCGCCCGGATCCTGCTGAAGGACACTGCTGAACTCAGTGTCACCGACATGCCCGATTCGGTGCTCGCCGAACTGCGCCGAACAGAGGTGGAGAACGTCTGGCTGGTCGGGCGACGCGGCCCAGAACATGCAGCCTTCACCACCGTGGAGCTGCGCGAACTGCTCGGCCTGTCTCACTTGGACGTGGAGCTGATCGGCGCTGATCTGAGCACGATCGCCACCGAGGGCCTGGATCGCAAGGCCCGCTCGAACGTCGAGGCGATGGCCAAGGCGATCGCGGTGCCCGCTGCGGGGGCCAAGCGGCACCTGCACCTGCTGTTCAACCACCGTCCGGTGGCAATCAAGGGCACCGGAAAGGTTGAGGCGGTCGAGTTCGAATCAACCGTTGACGGCTCCCGCTTCGAGGTGCCGGTCGACGTGGTGCTGCGCTCGATCGGCTACTTCGGGGTGCCGATGCCGGGCGTCCCCTTCGCCGACGGCCGGATCCCCAACCTTGAGGGACGAATCACCGACGAGGATGGCAGCACCCGCCCGGGCGAGTATGCGGTCGGTTGGATCAAGCGCGGCCCGAGCGGCCTGATTGGCGCCAACAAGAAGGATTCGGCTGAAACAGTGGCGAATCTGGTGGCCGACCTGATCGAGGCGCCGACCCGGCACCTGGACGATCCGGACGCGATGCTGGCGGCCAAGGGTGTCACCTGGAGCACGCTTGAAGATTGGCGTCGCATCGACGATGCCGAGATCGACCGTGGCGGCCTGCGTGGGCGCGAGCGCACCAAGATCGAAGCGTGGCACGAACTGCTCGACCTGGTCTTCGCTGAGCAGGTCGCGGTGGAGTGATCGCGGTGGTCCTAGGCTGTGCGCTGTGATCAAGCACATCGTGATGTGGACCTTCGCTGACCACGCCGCCGGCGCCGACAAAGCCACCAACCTGGAGCTGGCCAGGCAGCAACTGCTCGCCCTCGATGGGTTGGTGCCGGGATTGTTGAAGCTGGAACCGGTGGTCCCGGTAGCTCCCTTCGAGCGCGACTTCGACCTGCTGCTCTACTGCGAGTTCGATTCGGTGGAGGCGCTGACCGCCTATGCCACCCATCCCGATCATCTGGGGGTGGGTAGGTTCATCACCGAGGTGCGAACCGAGCGGGTCTGCGTGGACTACGAGGTCTAGGTGTTCTGACCGTCGAAGATCAGTTTCTCGCTGGCCGCGACGATCAGGTCGTAGTACTTGCTGGGTTCGATGAAGTCGTAGCCCCAGAACTGGAACCGTTCGGTGAAGAGGATCCCCATCAGCATGTGCCAGGCTGCGACGCCGGTCACGACAGTCTCCGGGGTGAGCTTCAACCCGGTTTCGTCGATGAACGCCTGGATACCGCTGAGATCGGCCGGGTATTCCTCATCGGTGACTCGCGGATGGATGCCGGCGGCCTCGGCGTCCGCGCCCAATTGGGCCAGCAGCAGGTGCAGGCGGATGCCGGAGGAGAGGGTCTCTTCGGTTGGCACGTGGTAATCCCTGGGTGGGGTGCCGTTGATCAGCGTCCATTCGTGCGGATGGGTGATGCTCCACAGCCGCAGGGAGTAGGCGAAAGCCCGCCAACGTCCGCGCAGGTCTTCTTGGGGTACCGCGTCGTGGGCGGCCTTGATGGTGTCAGCCATGTCGGTGTAGCAGTGCCGGAACAGAATGTTCAGCAAATCCTCGCGGCTGGTGACGTAGCGATAAAGCGCCGACGGCACCAGGTTCAGCTCCCTGGCCAGGCCCCGCACAGTGAGAGCTTCCTGGCCGCCGGCGGCGAGAAGCTTGCTGCTCGCTTCAAGAATGGCGCGCTGAGTTACCTCGCGCTTTTGGGCCCGGCTAGTCATTGCACCTCCGCGTCAGTGGCGGCTTTCATTCTGTCATGCCCGGGCTTGGCCTGGACGACAGCGGAGCGCTAATCGGGGACGTGGTTGGCGAAAATGGTTCATTCGATCGGCGGCAGTCGCGGTGCCTGCGTGGGTTTTGGTGGCCAGAAGCCACCGGACGGTGGCCGCAAAGGCGGCGGGGGCACAACCGGTGGAGCCACGGGGTAGCCGTACCTCGACAATGGAAACGATGGCGGTGTGGCGTAGCCGTACGGGCGAGGGAGGACTCCGCCCCACCGTGGCCCGGGCACCTTCTCCAGGCCGACCTGGAAGCGATACACCACAGTGGAGAACAGCCACAACCCCGGCGTGATCACGGCATTGACCAGCTGGGTTGCTGCCAGGAGCGTGCCGGCCAGGACGTAGGAGGATGGGTCGGTGGGATCAGGGGGATAGCTCTGCGGGTCCGGGAGTGTCGTTGCGATCAGCGGCACCGTGACCGCTGCGATCCCGCCCGTTATGGCCCAACTCGCCAGCTGGGGGGCCAGGATCGTGGCACCGACCCCCTTGGTGAGCTTCCAGGAGCGGCGCAGGGCGCTGAAACCCTCAAGGCGCTCAAAAGTAATCACCGGGACGAATAGGAAGAACTTGATTTGGACCAGTATTCCAACCGGAGTGAGGATCACAGCTGCGGCCATGGTCAGTAACAATTGAATCCCGAACGATTCGGCCGCATTGGGATCAGTGAGACTGGCCTGGCGCACTCGCTGCAACCACCAGCCGAGGCCGGCGGTCAGCGACCACTGCAACGCCCCGTATGCCAGCCAGACCGGCAGTGCTCGCAGCGGCACACCGCGGGTCTGTCGCAACGCCGCCAGCGATGTGATCGGGCGCCCCTGGGCGGATGCGCCGGCGTGCGCGGCCACCACAGCTCCGGCCCCGGTGCTGAGGATTCCGACCAGCACGCCGCCACCGACGGTGATCGCCGGCACCAGCAGGAACAGGCTGGAGAAGACCCCGCCCAGGAAGCCGATCACCAGTTTTGGCAGCGCGAAGACGGTGAACAAGAACAGCACCGTCATCGCCAGTAGGGTTGGTGCCGCGGCGACCGCCAGCGGAATCCTGAATGGGCGGGCCAGCTGGGCGGTGCGGCGAAAAGCGGTGGCCACACCGACGCCGATCGGGGGTGGGCCAGGAGGCAGAAAGCCAGCGACCCCGGGCGCGGTCATGCCAGGAATGCTACTGGGCTGAGTTTGATCCGAAGCCACACGGCGACACTGCACCGATCCGGCTTGAAAATCGACCTAGGATGGCATCGGATCTGGCCGCCGCCGCCGATCCGCATGAGCCCTTTCTTGGAGGAAACAGAATGGAATCCATCAGTCGACGTACTGCGGTGCTGGGTGCGGTGGGAATCGCCGGCGTTGCCGTCGCCGGATGCGCCACCCAGCCGGCCGCCTCCACCCCCACGGGTGCAGCGAGCACGGCGGCATCCGCGTCCGCAACGCCGCAGGACACCACCCCGCGCTGGCCGCTCACGGGGAAGCCATTGGCTGCAGGTGATGATCCCAAGCACATCGCGGTGGCGGTGAAGGTTCCCGACAACAAGAACGAGCATCCGCAGAAGGGCCTGGATTCCGCCGACATCGTCTACGTCCAGCTGGACGGCTACCCGGATGTGGTGGGTGAGTCCGGTACCCGCCTGGTGCCGATCTTCCATACCAAATACGCCAAGGATGTCGGCCCGGTCCGGTCGATCCGGCCGGTGGATATCCCCATGCTGTGCCCGATCACCGCGATCATCGGCAACACCGGTGCAGCTCCGTGGGTGCTGAACTACGTCAAGACGTTCTCCCAGTACCTGGTGCCGATGAAGTCCTACATGGCCACCAAGGGCACCGGGTCGTACACGATCGACCCCTCCCGAGTACGCAAGCTGGGTGGCGTCACTTACTACGACCGTGCGGTGCTGTGCCACCCGCCGGTGCTGGCCAAGCAGACCACCAAATTCCAGGACGGTCCGCAGCAGAACTACCTGCCCTGGGCTGCTACCGATGCTGAGGTGAGCACGGCCAACGGCCAGGCGTGTACCTCGATCTCGATCCCGTGGAAGAAGAAGAACACCTTTCCCAACAGCTACACCTGGAGCGCGAGCAAGAAGCGCTACCTGCGTAGCGAGCCGGCCGGTCCGCATGTGCTGGCCAATGGCACCCGAGTTTCCACCGACAACGTGCTGGTGATCATGGCCAAGCAGACTTTCGGCAAGATCTTCACCGGCGGTGGTCACAAGGAGCCCTTGCACGCGATCATCAACGGGACCGGCAAGTTCTACTACGCACACGGCGGCAAGTACGTGACCGGTACCTGGACCAAGGGCGCGGTGAACGAGGTGTTCGGTTTCACCCTCGACGACGGCACCCCGCTCAAGGTCGCTCCCGGCCAGACCTTCATCGAGCTGCCGAACTCGACAGCCAAGATCACCGTCAAGGCCTGAACGACACTGGGCGGATGCGACTGGCGGGTCGCGTCCGCCCAGGCTTTTCTTTGGCGCGAGTGTGTGATCCCGCGATGCCGGCATTGAGCGGCTACGGGCGACTCTGGGCCCGAGTGCGGGCAGGCCTGGAATCTGCGATGCTGGCAGGCGCCGCCATCACGTCCAGGTGAGCTTCAGCAGACGGAGCAGGAGATGAGTGACATTCCGGATTCCGATCCGAAGAAACGTGTGCTCTTCCTCTTTTCCGACACCGGCGGCGGCCACCGCTCAGCTACCGAAGCCCTGATCGAGGCGCTCGAACTGGAGTTCCCTGGTCGTTTCGAGACCCGAATGGTCGACTTCTTCCGGCAGTACTACCCGAGCCCGCTGAAGTTCGCGCCCGAGCTGTATCCGCCGATCTCGCGAGTGCCGAACGCCTGGGGGTTGTCGTTCAAGGCCTCCGATGGCAAGGGTCGCACCAAGGCGGTGAGCACCATGGCCTACCCCTACGTGCGCCGAGCCATCCGACGACTGCTGTACGAGAACCCGGCCGACCTGATCGTCTCGGTGCATCCGCTGGTGAACTCCACCCTCATGCGGGCGATGCGTCGGGCGCCGCGTCCCTACGTCACCGTGGTGACCGACCTGGTTTCCACCCATGCCTTTTGGTTCGACCGGCGCGCCGACCTGGTGGTGGTGGCCACCGAGCAGGCCAAGGAGAAGGCCATCGAATACGGCATTCCCGAGGGCAATCTGCGGATGATCGGCCTGCCCGTGGGGGACGCGTTCAACCATCAGCTGCCCGACCGGGAAGCTTGGCGGGCCGAACGCGGCTGGGCCAATGACCGGCCGGTCATCCTGATGGTCAGCGGCGGGGACGGTATGGGTCCGGTGAAGCGGGTGGCCAAGGCGATCAACGAAGCGGGCCTGAAGGCTTCGCTGGTGGTGATCTGCGGACGGAACGAGGAGCTGAAGTCAGATCTGGGCAAGGTCGACTGGCAGATGCCGGTGCACTTGCACGGCTTCATCAAGGAAATGCCCCAGTTCATGGCGGCCGCCGACATGCTCGTTACCAAAGCCGGTCCGGGTTCGATCAGCGAGGCCTTTATCTCCGGCCTGCCGATGGTGATTTATGCCCGGCTGGCCGGCCAGGAGGAGGGCAACGTCAGTTACGTCGTTGAGCAGAAGGCCGGCGTCTGGGCGCCGCGTCCGCGCGACGTTGTGGATGCCTTGCGCGGCTGGGTGGCCGATCCCCAGGCCAGGGCGGCGGCCGCCGAGGCCAGCGCCCAAGCTGCCCGCCCGGAGGCGTCGCGGCTGATCGCCAGGGTGATCGCCGACCAGCTGGGGATCAGGTAGTCCTCAGCCAGCCCCAAGTTGGGGCGACTACTCTCGGATTCTGTACCGAAGGAGTAGTCAGACTTGACTGAGGACAGCACGAACAAATCGAGTGACGACGCCACCAGCGAACCGATCAGGGTCAGCTTCTCGCTCCCCCAGATCGTTGGCGGTGCGCTCGCTTCGGCGACCGCGGCGGTTATCGGCTCTCAAATCGGGGTGGCCGGCACCATCGCAGGCGCAGCGGTCGCCAGCGTCATCGGTGGGGTGGCGGGCACTCTCTACAGTGCCGGCCTCGATCGAACACACCGCAAGGTGGCGCGGGCGATCAAGCGTACTTACGACCGTGCCTCCGCCGATGAGGATTCGGCCCAGGAGTCCCTAGCCACCGGCGAGGGAATGCCGGAAGGCCCTGACGAAGAGGCGTTGACACAGACCCGCCCCGACCTGGAACCAATGGCGACACCGCCGGGTTCGCGGCCCCCCAGCAGCAACCGGCGCCAGATCTTGGAGCGGATGGCGCTCACCGTTGCAGCGATGTTTGTGGTCGCGTTGGTGGTGATCACCGCCCTCGAGCTGGGCATCGGCCGCTCGCTGGACGGCTCTGCGGGCACCACTGTCGGCCAGGTCACCCGACCGCACGCCACCGTCTCGGCTACTCAGACGAGCGCCCCCACCCACTCACCATCGGCAACCTCTGCTCGTCCCACTCCTTCGCCGAGCCCGACATCTAGCACCTGGGTGACCCCGTCGGCCTCTCCCTCGCCGAGCCAGAGTGCATTGCCACAGCCGTCGTTCACGCCGAGTTGATCCAAAGCTCACTTGCCGTTAGGGCAGTCGACCTATGCTCGCCCTGTGACTGGGCTTAGGGCGCTGCTGGCCTCGGTTGTGGTGATTCTTCCGCTGCTGTTGGCAGTGACGGGAACGCCGCCGCCGGGCCGGTCGGCCGCAGTCGCCGGCGAAGCTGCCGGCCCCACCAGTGTGGTGCCGGGAGTGTTTTCCCTGGCTCCACCGAGGCGGGCTGGTCAGCCGTCGCCGCTGCTGGCTGGGGGACAGCCGCCGATCAATTGTCGCAAGGCGAAATGCGTTGCGCTCACCTTCGACGACGGTCCGGTGAAGCAGACCGCCCAAGTTCTGGAAGTGCTGCGTGGCAGGGGTGCCAGAGCCACTTTCTTCGTCCTCGGTATGCAGGCCAACAAGCGTGCGGGGCTGCTGCGCCGGATGGTGGCTGAGGGCAACGCGATCGGCGACCATTCCTGGAATCACCCGAAGTTCTTCAAGATGAGTGCCAAGGCCATCCGCAGCCAACTGATGCGCACCAACAAAGTGATCACCGCAGCCATCGGTCAGCATCAGCTGTTGGTACGCACCCCGTTCGGCCAGCAGGACGCCCGGATCCGCAAGCTCGTCGCACGGCTCGGGGCGCCGGTGATCCTGTGGAATGTGGACCCGCAGGATTGGAAATACCGCAACACCAAGACCGTGGTGCGCACGGTGATGAAGGCGGTTCGGCGAAACTCGATCGTGTTGATCCACGACATTCGACCGACCACTCGCGCCGGGGTCGCCCAGATCGTCGAGCGGCTGCAGGCGAAGGGTTACGTGTTGGTGACGATCCCTGAGCTTCTCGGGGGATCGATCAAGCCCGGCAAGGTCTACCTGCACGGCTGAGGCCATGAGCGCCCGGAGCCCTCGGCTTCGCGGGCCTGTCGGTGGCGCTGCCGCACCCCTAGACTCGGCGGCCGTGACAACCTTTCACCGCAGTTGGTCGACTGCCCTGCTGGGGGTGGGTCTGAGTGCCCTGCTGGCCAGTTGTACGACTGCGCCTGCGCCGGTCGCCGCGGCGCCCAAGCGCACCTTCGTTGCAGCTTCGATGTCGACCTCGGAGGCCAAGACCACCGTTTTCGCTGCCCCTGCCGCGGTGGCTGACCTGGGTGTCAACGCCGACCTCAACGGCATGGCGCTGTTTCCGAAGACCAATCCTTGGAACACCCGCATCGACAAGGCTTCGGTCGATTCGAACTCGAAGAAGTTGATCAAATCCATCTCGGGGAAGCTGCATCCCGACTTCGGCGCCAACTGGAACGGCGGCCCGTTCGGCATCTCCTACGTTGTGGTTTCCGGTAGCCAGGCGAAGGTGCCGGTGGAGTTCGGCTGGGCTGGCGAAAGTGACAAGGGTCCCTACCCGATTCCAGCGAATGCGCCGATCGAGGGTGGCGCCAACTCCGATGGTGATCGCCACGTACTGGTGCTGGATCGCGACACGGCCCTGCTGTATGAGATGGGTAACGCCTACCCGCACAACGGCGGCGCGTCCTGGACGGCCGGAGCCGGCGCGATCTTCAACCTGAAATCGAACAAGCTGCGCCCATCGGGCTGGACCAGTGCGGACGCCGCCGGCCTACCGATCCTGCCCGGCCTGGTGCGTTACGACGAGGTTGCCTCGGGCAGGATCACTCACGCGATCCGCTTCACGCTCGCCAAGACCCGCAAGGCCTATGTCTCCCCTGCCAGGCATTACGCAAGCTCCAACCGCAGCGCCAGCCTGCCGCCGATGGGCATGCGAGTGCGGCTGAAGAAGAGCTTCAACATCTCCAAATACCCCAAACAGGCGCGGGTGATCTTGGCGGCGATGAAGACCTACGGACTGATTCTGGCCGACAACGGCAGCAACTGGTTCGTTTCGGGCACCGCCGATTCCCGCTGGAACGACTGGGCCTTGAACAGCTTGAAGAACGTGCCCGGCAGCGCCTTCGAAGTGGTCAAGATGGGCAAGATCACCAAGGGCTGAGTGCCGTCGTTGGTCTCCTCGAACGGCGCAGGCGCCGGTGCTGGGATTGGCCGAAATCGACGAATAGAGAACCCCGTACACTGATGTGCTTGGTTCTGGGTGAAGTTCTTGAGAACATCGAACTACCCCCCTGAGGAGACGCGATGGGCAGCCGGAATCGGCCGGTGGCTATCACCGCCGCCGCCGCAATAGCTTCGGGTGGCCTGGTCCTCGGATTCGGGCCGCTCGGAGTACCGGTGAGCCGCGGGTTCAGTGGCGCCCTGAGTGCCAATGCGACCCTGCTCAGCCCGGTATCGGCCGCGTTCTCGATCTGGTCGCTGATCTATTTGGGGCTGCTCGGCTTTGTTGGCTGGCTGTGGTTCGGCGATCATTTCGACCGGCAGCGGATTCAGGCGATCAACGTCCCGGCGGCATGGTCGCTGGTCCTGAACGGGCTCTGGCTTGCGTTGGTGCAGTTCGGCGGTCCCAGTCCGGCGACGCTGTGGTTGAGCGTCGCGGTGATTATCGCCTTGGAGATCAGCCTGGCCGTGACCATGATCGGACTGGCCGGCGCAGGCGCCGCCGACCGGGTCGAAAAGGTGTTGGTGGACGGCACCTTCGGGATTTACTTCGGCTGGACCACCGTCGCGGTTGCGGCCAACATTGCCGCTGCCGGGTGCGCGTCCGGCCTGCATCCGGCTCAGGTCTCGGCGGAGTTGGTCGCCTCAGCAGCGGTGCTGGTCCTCGCCCTGGTGGGGGTCATGTTCGCTCGAAATCTGGGGGGGCGGTTCAGCGTCGCCGGCTCGATGGCTTGGGGACTGGGCTGGATCGCCGCGGGCAGAATCACCGCTGAGCCCACGTCCATTGTGGTCGCCGCCTTGGCCGCTTTGGCTGCGTTGCTGGTGCTCAGCTCACCGGCCGCGGCCCGGCTCCGGGCGGCCCAAACCCCGGACTGACCGCGCAGCGGCATCGATCAACTCGTCGAGGGCCAGCCGGGGGTCTGCACGGCGATCCCTCCGGTGTGCACCAGGCGGGCCGGGAGTTCGCGCTGGGTCAACCAGCGGGGAGCGCTGTCAGCCAGGGCTAAGGCGACGAGGCAGGCCGCTTTGGCCCGCTCGCAGCTGTGGGCAGCGACGCTCACTGAACGCCAATGTCGAGCAGTCGCGTTGGGCTTGCCGTTGGCCGGCCTTGCTGGCCAAGACGGTGCCTCGGCAGTGACGCTGGCCAGGCCTCCGGGCCAGCCCATCGTGATGGTATCGGCGCCAGTGGGGGAGGGTTGGCCGTCATCGATGGCGATCCGCCAGCCGCCGTCCGGGAGGTCTCCGCGAACTGCGATGTCGCCACCGAGGTTGATCAGGCAACCGATCCCGAGTTGAGCCCGGCAGGCCTTGGCGATCTGGTCTGCAGTCCAGGCTCGAGCGATCGGCCACAGGTCCAACTCCAGCCCTGGTTGCAGGGTCAAGGTGTTGTCGCGCTCGTCCAGGACGATGCCTTGGGTGGCCGGCAGCCAGGCGGATTCCTCCGGTGACTCGGTGTTGCGGCGGTCCACCTCGCCGACAGCGGTGGCCAACGCACCCTGGCTGAATTGGGTTGCCCGAAGGCTGGCCGCCACCGCCCCCGCCAGTGCGAAACTGATCTGTTGGGGCGAACCCGAAATCAGCCGGTTCACCTCGGAATCAGGATCCAGCCGAGAGCAGGAACGTTCCAGGGCGGCTACCTGACCCCGGGCAATTTCGGAGACCAGCGGCAGGTCGTCGGCCCGGGCGGTCAGCACCTCGTACCAGCCGTCGGCGGCCTCCCACCGGTCGCTGGCCACCATCTCAGCGCCCGCCGGTGCGGGTGTGGGCGGCTGGCGCTGAGAAGGCCGCCGTCCAAGCTCCGGTCCGGCTGCTGCCACCTGAACTGAAAGATAAGAGGGGCACCGGGGTGGTGAACCAGCCGAAGGCTGCGCCGGTGAAGTTGGCATCGAGATCGGTCCGGCGATCCGAGGCGAAGCCGGGATCGAGCGGTAACAGGTTCATGAATCGGAGTCTCGACCCCGAGGATATGTGTCGGCTGTGGGTTACCCCAGGCAGGAATGTCAGCCGAAGACGCCTGCTGTCTCCTCGTCCACACTCGCGTCCTGGACAACCCTGGCGGCCTTCTCTGCCGCATCATTGCGTACCCGCTTGGCAATCCGGCTCAGCGCCACGTCGGTGATGTTCAAGAAGTTCGCCAGGTCGCGCTGGGTGACCCGGCTCACCAGGCCCGGGTGCTCGGTGAGTAGATCGCGGTAGCGCTGTTCCGGGGTGCTGCGCAGCCAGGCAACGTCGGCCTGCAAGGTGGTGGCATGCATCACCGAAATCGCCGCAATCAGTCGCGACCAGGCCAGATGCTGGGTTGCCAAGTGATCGATGACCCGGAAGCTCACCCGCGCCAGCAGGCTCGACTCCAGAGCTATCACGGTGTGAATGGTCTCGGCTTCCACCGCTGCCTGGATCGTGCTGGACCGCGGGTGCAGCCCGCGGATCGCAGCCCGGCGCACTCCCTCCATGCCAAGGGCGGTCATCGAAGCGAGCACATCTCCGGGTTCGGGAAAGAAGACGGTTGCCGCCCGCCGCCCGCCCTCGATCGACATCTGGGCCTTCAGCAGACCTGATTGCACGAAGTAGACGTAGGGATGAATCTCTCCTGCAGAGAACAACACATTGCCCGGCTCGACTCGAACCATCTTCACGTTGGCGGCGAAAAGGTCCCATTGGGGCAACTCAGCGGCTGCGTAGGCTTCCAGCAGTAGTCGCAAGCTGCGTAGGGCGTGGCCGGTCACGGCGTCTTCGACGTTCACTAACCCTCCAACCTCTGTAGCCATAACGGGGGTGTCAACATTGATCAGGATCAACGGCACAGCCCCGAGCCTTGATACAGGTTAGCCACCAGATAGGCTGGGCGCGAGTATATCTGGCAGATTTGCCGCGATACCTGGAGGGGCTTGGCGTGTTTTGCGCCAATCAGGTGGACGGGGGAACTGGGTGCTATCCGGCGTCCAAACGCGTTGGGCTGGGAAGATGTCCGGCCGTGGTCTTTGGTTGCGCATTGCTGCTGCATTATGCCTAGTCACACTGTTTTGGGCCACCATCCATGTCGACAATGCCTATCCAGAGACAGCTCCGGCATCGATTCAGCTGACGGCCGACTCCGGCCAGGATCCCTACCGCGTCGGTGCGCGAGTCGACTTTCGGGTGAAGGTCACCTGCACCACTGCCGGCTCCTGTGGCGTGCTCACCTTGACGGTGAACCTCGACCCGAACCTGGCCTACGAGTCTTATTCGATGATCACCGCTGACCAAAGCGGGCCCACCACCAAGGCTTCGGTGAAGGTGGTCGCCAGCCAGCGGGTGGTCGCTTTCACCATCGGCACCGCTGCCGTGGGCTTGGGGAACGGCGAGTATGCGAGCTTCCCGATCTCTGCGCGGGCAATCTCGATTCCGGCCGACAAGCTGCTCAACATCTCCGCCTCGGCTGAGGCCGCCGGGCGCAGTGCTGCCGCGGCGCTGGTGATCTCCACCGCAGCTGGTCCCGGGCCGAACGGCGCTGGCAAGGTGAGCGTCGGCGGTTGCACCTGGTGGGACGCTGACCGCGACGGCCGGCGCGATCCGGCGGAACCTTCAGCGGTCGGGTTGAAAGTCCGGCTGAACTCGGCCGCCGGCAGCCAGCTCGATTCTGCGGTAACCGACTCGGCGGGCTGCTACGCGTTCGCTGATCTGGATGCCGGGGTCCGCTACCAATTGAGCTTTGCCGCACCCAAGGGCGCCACGTTCACCACCAAACCTGATTCGGGTGTCGGCTCGGTGGTGGCCGCTGACGGCGCGGTGAACTTCTCCGCTCCGCCCGGCGGCGGCAACGTGGTCACCCATGACGCCACCGACCTGGCCGGAATGGATGCAGGTGTGGTCTCCTACAACCTGGTCCTGAACCAGAGCCTGCTGACCACGGGCGAGGTTGCGGCCCAGGATTCGATTCGCTACCGGCTGGCGGTAGCGAATACCGGCGAGTCTGCGGCGCTGGCAGGTTGGCGAGTGTCGGTGGTCTTGCCCAAGCAACTGAAGCTGGTTTCGCTGGCCGGCGCGGGGTTCAGCTGTTCGGGCAGCACCTGCAGGGCCACGGCGCCGCTGGCCGGTGGGGCATCGGCTGCGAGGATCACCCTGACCGCCCGGCTTTCCGCCGCGGCGTCCGGCGCAGTTTCGGCGGTTTCCTATGTCCGTCCGGCGACGGCCGATGTTGCCGAGACGGTGCCGCTGTCTACGGTGCCGACAGCCTCGACGAAAACCGAGGCCACGGCGAGCGATAATGATGCCCGGGTGGTGGTTCAGGTCACGGCAACCTCGGGTCGCCTGGCCAACACCGGGGCGGACGGAGTTTTGACCGAATTGACTCTCGGCGCGCTATTGGGAGCAGTGGGTGGCGGCCTGTTGCTTACCAGGCGGAGTCGAGCAGCGAACTGAGCTCGGCTCCCCAATTGAGCCGGTTCGCGGGTGGACGCTCGGACCTTTATGGTTCGGGCGTCCACTTTTTCCCGCTTCGCGATCTAGAGGTTTCGAACGATGGTGAAGACGATGGCGACAACTGTTAGCGTCCCCATCCAGACGCGTTGCTGGGTCAATTCGGGCCGCAGTCGCAATTTCGGGCCGCCAAGGGCCTCAATGATCCAGAACACCGAAGTCACCGCGACAATGACGCCTACGCTGAAGACGAACTGATTGGCCGCCCAGGCGCCGGCGAAGTCAAGATTGAGCAGGTTCGCACCGAGGTGGGTGGACCCGCAAAACGGACACAGTGTGCCGGTAATCATTCGCCAGGGGCAGGGCACCCCAACACCGAACAAGCGATAGGTAGCGCTGAGGCCAAGGCCGACCAGACCGAAGGTCCCCAGCGAGACGAGTCTGCGGCGCGCCGGAGCGGTTGCCGGGGTTGTCTCTAGCCACATGATGCCAATTATGACGGCATTCCGCATTGGTACCTTCAGGCTCTAGGATCGGACCACCATTGCTCTACAGGGAGAGAAGCATGTCCGATCAGAATTCGACTTCGCCGGAACCCAGTGACGCCGTTCCTGGCTACACGCCGCCTCCGGCCGCCGATCCTTACGCCACCCCGGCTGGCGCCTACCCGCCGCCGCCGCCAGCCCCGAGCTTCCCGGGTGGTTTCGCTCCGGTTCCGACCGGTGCGCCTGGTGGAGCCCTCGCCGCGTGGCCGACCCGTGCACTGGGCGGCCTCATCGACTACGTTGCACCGAGCATCATCATCAGCATCGTCGTCTCGGTCCTCAGCAACGTCAGTTCGTCCCTGGGTTACATCGTGCAGTTCGTGCTGTCCATCGGCCTGTACGTCTACCTCGGCTTCCTGGTTGGCACCTACGGCATCACGCCTGGCAAGGCCATTGCCAAGATCAAGGTGGTCAGCGAGTCCACTGGTGAGGTGATCGGTGTCGGTGCTGGTATTGCCCGGCAGTTCGCGCACATCATTGACGGCATCATCTGTGGCATTGGCTGGCTGTTCCCGCTCTGGGATGCCAAGAAGCAGACGCTGGCCGACAAGATCATGAAGACCGTCGCCGTAGACAACTCCGCTGACCCGAGCGCAGGTCAGATTCGCTGGAGTTGAAACTGAACCAGTGACCGGCTTTGTCGGTCATGACAGCGCCGCCGTCCGATCGGACGGCGGCGCTGTCGCGTTCGGGGTCAGCGTCTCGGTCTCGGGTAGGTTTGGGACTGCGACAAGGAGGTCTCATGCGTGCGCTGGTCAAGACCGAGGCTGGTCCCGGACTGAAGCTGATCGAAGTACCCGAACCTGACTGCGGACCGGATCAGGTGAAGATCCGAGTGCTGCGTGCCGGCCTGTGCGGTACCGACCTGCATCTGGAATCGTGGGACGACTGGGCCGCTGGCACGGTGCGAGCGCCGTTGACCATCGGCCACGAGTTCTACGGCGAGGTGGCAGCTGTCGGAGCCGAGGTGACCGGCATCAAGATCGGGGACCGCGCCTCCGGTGAGGGCCACATCGTCTGCGGGCGTTGTCGTAACTGCCGGGCCGGCCGGCGCCATGTCTGTATCAATACCGTGGGACTGGGGGTGAACACCAACGGTGCCTTCGCCGATTACGTGGTGCTGCCTGCGGCCAATGTGTGGCTGCAGCCGGCCTGGATCGACCCTGAGCTCGGCGCCATCTTCGACCCACTGGGCAACGCCACCCACACTGCTCTGCAATGGCCGGCGGTCGGCGAGGACGTGCTGGTCACCGGGGCCGGCCCGATCGGCGTGCTGGCTGCGGCCATCGTCCGTCATGCCGGCGCCAAGCATGTGGTGGTCACCGACATCAGTGATTATCGGTTGGAGCTGGCCAAGGCGGTCGGTGCTGATCTGTGCGTGAACGTGGCCAAGACCCGAATCGCCGATGCCCAGCATGACCTGGGCATGCGTGAGGGCTTCGACATCGGCTTGGAGATGTCCGGGGCGCCCTCAGCAGTGGCCGAGATGCTGGCCAACCTGAACCATGGGGCGAAGGTGGCGATGCTGGGCCTGCCGAAAGACCCCTACCCGATCGACTGGGGGCGAGTCATTACTCACATGATCACCATCAAGGGGATCTATGGCCGGGAGATGTTCGAGACCTGGTATCTGATGAGTTCGATGTTGGCCACCTCGACCACATTCGCCGATGCGGTGCGCTCGGTGATCACGCATCGCTTCGCCGCCGAGCAGTGGGCCGAGGCTTTCGCCACCGCCAGAACCGGTGACTGCGGCAAGGTGATTCTCGACTGGTCCGGCAGCTGACCTTGAGCTCCTCCAGGCTCGGACGGGCTCAGCCAACGTGGGCTTGGTTCCCTGAGCTTGGCGATGGGTCTATTCGAGCAGCGGCGTAGGCTGCCGCGCATGTACGGCGATGATCTGCGGGATGGGTTGACGGCGACGCTGGCGGAGATCCGCGCCGCCGGTTTGTTCAAGAGCGAACGGGAGTTGACCACGCCGCAAGCGGCGCACGTCGCCACCGCTGCCGGGCCGGTACTCAACTTCTGCGCCAACAACTACCTCGGCTTGGCCGATCATCCCCAGGTGGTGGCCGCCGCCGCTGAGGCGCTGGAGGAGTGGGGCTTCGGGATGGCGTCGGTGCGGTTCATCTGCGGCACCCAGACCCTGCACACCCAGTTGGAGCAGGCGCTGAGTGAGTTCGGCCGAAAGCAGGACACGATCCTGTTCTCCAGCTGTTTCGACGCCAACGGTGGGGTCTTCGAGGTGCTCTTCGATGAGGCCGACGCGATCATCTCCGACGAGCTGAACCACGCCTCCCTGATCGATGGCATCCGGCTGAGCAAGGCGGCCCGGTACCGCTACCGCAATCGCGACCTGGCCGATTTGGAGGCCCAGTTGCAGGCGGCGTCCGGCGCAAGGCGGAAGGTGATCGTCACCGACGGGGTGTTCAGCATGGACGGCTATTTCGCCCCGCTGCCCGGCATCTGTGATTTGGCCGAGGCTTACCACGCGATGGTGTTGGTAGACGATTCCCACGCGGTCGGCTTCATCGGCGAGCACGGCCGCGGCACCCCGGAACTGTTCGGGGTGACTGAGCGGGTGGACCTGGTCACCGGCACCCTCGGCAAGGCGCTGGGTGGGGCCTCGGGAGGTTATGTCAGCGGCCCGGCCGAGGTGATCGCCTTGCTGCGGCAGCGCGCACGTCCCTACCTGTTCTCCAATGCGTTGGCGCCGGCCACGGTTGCCGGTTCGCTGGCCGCGCTCGAGCTGGCCGGCGCGGCGAGCGCGGAAAGGCGGCAGTTGGCCGCCAACGCTGAGCTGTTTCGTGGGCTGATGGGTGAGGCCGGCTTCGAGTTGCTGAACGGCGAGCATCCGATCATTCCGGTGATGTTCCCCGGCGAGGACGGTGCCCGTCAGGCCACCGAGATCGCCGAGCTGATGCTCGCCGAAGGGGTCTACGTGATCGCCTTCAGCTATCCAGTGGTACCCAAGGGGCGCGCCCGCATCCGGGTGCAGCTCTCGGCCAGTCACAGTGAAGCCGACGTCCGGGCCTGTGTGTCGGCCTTCGTGGCCGCGCGCAGTCAGCTCTAGGAAGGCTCACAGGTTCGCGTAACCAAACCCGCTGCACCTGCGGTCTAATGCATGAGAGGACGGTTATGGCTATCAACGACAACGACGTCGCCCGCTTCCTGGCTGGCAGGATGACTGCCGAGGATCCTGCATGGGCTGAGGTGTCGGCCTTCCTGCAGCGCCTCGATTCGGTGTATCCGACGGCGTCCACCGCCTCGCTCGAAGCTGATCATTTGGCCGCCGTCATCGAAGAAGCCCGGCACGTGCGCGTGGCCAGCGCCCTGGTCGGCAACACGGTGGCCGCGCCAATGCGGGCTCCTCGGCTGGCGATCTCTGCCCTCGCCGCTGCGCTGATCGCGCTCACTACCGGCGTCGGTGTGGCGGTGGCGATCAATGGTGGGGTTGGTTCCCGGGCCGTCCCGGCCGAGATGGTCGCGGCGCCCGTGGTGGCCCCGGACGCGTCCGGACCAACCTCGGCTGCGCCGAGCCCGAGTGAGGCGGAGCAGAACGAGGATCGGCCGGCCGACCTCGACCAGCAGCGGCCGGCTCCACGCCCGGCTGCGCCGAACCCGCACCAGGTCAAGCCGACTCCCAAGCATTCAGATGACCAGGCCGACACTTCCAAGCATGAGTCAGACCATGAGGATTCCAACGAAGGTGAAGATTCCGGCGAAGACGACGGCAACGACTGATCCGGCACCCACGAGCTGACCCAGACCTGACGCCGGATTGATCCACGATGGTCATCGGATTCCGACTCGCCGAGGTGCTTTCGGCTGCCCGGGAGGGCGCCGACTGGGCGTGGGCAGAGCTCTACCGGGACCTGGCTCCCCAGCTGCTGCGGTTCCTGACCGCGCAGGGCGCGGTGGACCCGGAGGATTGCCTCGGGGAGACCTTCGTCTCGCTGGTGCGCAAGCTTCCTGATTTCGACGGGGAAGAGCCCGAGCTGCGCGCCTTCGCCTTCATGGTTGCCCGCAGCCGCCTGGTTGATTCCTGGCGCAAGTCGAGTCGCCGCCCGACTCAGGCGGAGCTGACCACATTCACCGAGGTGCAGTTGCCCGGAGCCGATAGGGAGATGCTCGGGGAGGTGGCGGTGGACGAAATCATTGCCGAGCTGTCGGTCGACCAGCGCTCGGTGGTGTTGCTGCGGGTGTTGCACGGCTTTTCGGTGAAGGAGTCCGCGGAGATCCTGGGCCGCTCCGAGGGTGCCATCAAGGCGTTGCAGCACCGTGCTGTCACCGCCCTACGGATTGGCATTACGGATCGCCTTGTCCCAGGGATGTTGGACGAAGGATAAATATTTCCGTGCTCCGCGTAACTTTCCTGCGGGCCCGGACGGTTACGGGGGCAGGGAGGAACGACATGGGCATCGACAAGACCGCTTTCGACCGCATGCTTGCGGGCGAAGTCGGCTTTGAGGACCCATCCCTGGGTCATGTCGCCTCTTTTCTCGACCAAGTGCAAGCCACTGAGGGGTTGCCGATGGTGGCTGGTCTGGAAGCTGAGCATTTGGCTCGCGTCCACGCTGCGCACCCGGCGCTGGGATATTCCCCCCGGAACCAGCACCGGGGGCGGCTGGCCGCTCGCTCCCGCCGGTTGCTCGTTGGTGGCATGGCCGCAATCCTGGTGGCTTTGACTGCTGGCGTCGGCGTAGCCGCAGCCATGGGCGTGAATCCCTTACAGACGCTAATTTTCCTGCCGGTGTCCCCCGCACCGGAGAGGCCGGGCGGGACGGAGTCGAAGCAGACTGGATCGGAGCACACCACCCCGCCAGGTGGACCGACCTCAGTGCCGACTCCGTCCGCCCTGCCAGCTACTTCCCCCTCCCCTGAGCACTCCGGCTCGACTGGCGCCTCAGCCACTGCCCATCCGAACCAGTCCGACAATGAGCACAGCAGGCGGGTGGGCTCCTCGGCGCATCCCACTCCGCACCCAACTCATACCGCGAAGGTCTCGAAACCCGAGGACGGCAGCAAGGACAAGAAGGATCCCGGCAACAAGGACAAGAAGGATCCCGGCACCGCGGACAAGAAGAAGGGCGCCGAAAAGTCCTCCCTCGCTACCAAGGCCACTGGAGTGTCAACGGCGGTCATCCTTCAGAAAAGCTGAGCCAAGCATCTAGAGAAACGTGCCCCCCGACACCGCTCGACGCTTTGGCTCCCAACGCCGGGCTGGCTTCCCCTGCCAGCCCGGCGTTAACCTTTTGGGCGTTCTCAGACACCAGACCGGACTTTCGCCATGGCCATCGGCTCACGCTTTCCACAGGTGCTCCAGGCGGCCACTGACGGCCTGGAGTGGGCCTGGTCGGAGCTGTACCAGGAGTTCGCTCCGCCGCTGTTGCGGTTCTTGCGCAGCCAAGGCGCTGCCGACCCCGAAGACCTGTTGGGTGATTGCTTCGTCCAGTTGTTGCGCAACTTGGAGAACTTTGAAGGGGATGAGGTCGGCTTTCGGGCTTGGACCTTCACTGTTGCCCGCAGCCGCCTGGTGGATTCCTGGCGGCGGGCGTCTCGGCACCGGGTGGTGCCGGTGGCGGATACCTCAACGGTGGGCGGAGCGGCCCACCCGACCAGCGGTGCCGCTGATGAGGAATTGCTGCAGGATGCTGGCGTTGCCGAGATTCTGAGCGCGCTGACTGCCGATCAGCGGGCGGTGGTCACCTTGCGCTTCGTTGATCGTTTCTCGCTGGCCGAAACCGCCGAGATTCTGGGCCGTAGCGTTGGCTCGGTGAAGCTGCTGCAACACCGAGCGATTCTGGCTTTGCGCCGCACCCTGGGCTGATCAGGGCAGTGCCGCTCAGCAGTACTGCGCCCAGGCGTCCAGGGAGCGATTCTTCACCACGGTGCTGAAGCCGTTGGGGCTCTTGGCGCAGACTTGATCGATCGAACCGGTGGGTTCGGCGTCGGTGTACTCCACGTGGAAGACCGCCTTGTTGGCCTTGAGTAGCAGCAGATAGGCGTTGCATTCGTCGTAATGCGCACATTCCTCGTTGACAGCGAACTCCACCACCGGCTTGGCCTTGCCGATCAGGTCGGTGGCGTTCTTCAACCCGATCGCCAGGCCACGAGCGTGGGCGGCCTTGCTCAGCACCTTCAGGTAGGCCAAGGCATGCTTGGCCTTCAGCGGAAATCCGGTAGGGGCGTTCTGATAGCCGTCCATGTTGTCGGGGTCGACCGCGTCGAAGCCCTTGGCTTTGCACTGGTCCATCCGCTTGGCCATGATCGACGCCAACGTGGCGATCTTGCGAATGTCGAGCCAGCGTTCGCCCGCCCACCCGGGGAGCTGCCTGCCAATCACGGACTTGGGGAACTTCTTGCGATCTCCTCGCCAATTCTCATAGCTTCCCGCGCTGAAATAGCAGATCACCTTCTTGCCCTGAGCGTGCAGCGCACTCACCTGGGCTTTGGTGGTTTCCACCCCATCCAGGTCGACCACCTGGGCATCCGTTGCGGCCAACGTGCCGGCGTATTGGATCTGCCAGCTGAGACCGGGCGAGGGATGCCAGAAGGTCTTCTTCGCCGCCATCGGTGTTGCCGGGCTCGCTGGGCTCGGGCCCCCGGTGGCTTCCGGTGCTGGGGGCGCGAGGGTCGCTGAGCTGGTCGAGCCGATGATCACCGATCCGACTTGGGGCTGCGCAGCGGTGCAGCCGGCCAGGCTCAGGGCCAGCATGGTTGCGGTGGCCGCGACGATTCGAATCACATCTCCATCCTGCCCGCAACCTGGCCGATCAGCGCCAGCCCTTTGGCGAGTTCGTCCACCGGTACGGCGCCGAAGCCGAAGACGATGCCTCGATGTTTGGTCGAACTCGACCAGTACTGCGAAAGCGGACTCACCTGGACGCCAAGACCAGCCAGTTCGGTGACCACCGCGGCCTCGTCCCGGACGGTCTCGACCACCGCATGCAGGCCACCGTCCATGGGGTAGACCCGCAGACCTGGACGGTCTCGTAGCGCGGCCACCACCTGGGCGCGCAGCCGCCGGTAGCGCTGACGCATTCGCTGGGTGTGCAGCCGCAGCGCGCCGCTGGCCAGATATTCGGCCATCGCACGCTGGGCGATGAGGCCGAGTGGTTGGCCCAGATCGGCGCGGACATCGGCGACGGCTGGCACCAGCCATTCCGGTAGTGCAAGAAAGCCGGTGGCCAGTGCGGGGGTGAGGGTCTTGGACAAGGTGCCGAGCAGCACCACCCGTCCGGTGACGGGATCGTCCAGGGCGGCCAGAGCCGGCAATGGTTGGGAGGTGTAGCGCAGCTCGGAGTCGTAGTCGTCCTCGATCAGCACCACGTCGTTTTCCTGCGCCCATTCCAGGAGCTCCTGGCGGCGGTCGATCGGCAGCGAGCCACCCAGCGGGTATTGGTGGCTGGGGGTGACCAGGAGCACCTCGGGAGCCTGCGCGCCGGTGGGCAGGGCGTCGGTGACCAGCCCGTGCTCGTCCACCGGCAGCGGCACCACCGTGGCGCCAAACCGTTCTGGTACCCGGCGCAGGGACGGGTAGCCGGGGTCCTCCACCCCGAAGCGCAGCCCGCGTCCGCCGCCGAGGGCGAGCAGGATCAGGGCCAGGCCTTCGCGGCCACCGGCGGTGACTGCGATCTGGGCCGGGTCGCGCACCACTGCGCGCATCCGGCGCAGATGCTCGGCCCACTCGCTGCGCAACTCGGGCAGGCCGAGGGCGGGCGCCTGGGTGTCGGCAGGGCCGTTGGCGGCCTGCCGCCAGGCTGCCTTCCAGGCTGGCCCGACCAGCTCCCCGGTCCACGGACGCCCCGGTCGCAGGTCGAGTCCGGGGGCCGTCTCGGCGGTGACCGGCCGGATCGAAGGCAGCGCCGGCGGATGCACCCGCCGCAGCAGCGGGTTCACCACTGTGGCCCGGCCGGCACTCGCACTGAGATAGCCCTCTGCCAGCAACTGGTCGTAGGCGGCCACTACCGAGCCGCGGGACAACCGGAGGTGTTCGGCCAGCGCCCGACTGGACGGAAGCGGGTCGCCTGGTGCCAACACCTGGGCAGTGATCAGGCCGCGGAGTTGGCCGGCCAGCTGTTCTGGCAGGGAGCCGCCCTCCGGCCGGATCTGCACCGGCAGGGTGATCTCTGGGGTTCGTCGCACACGTCGAGAATACTGGTCTAGCAATACTCGGCTAGTTCTGGCCCTGGATACTGGGCCAGTAAGCCACCAGTATGGATGCCATGACGACTCTCACTGGAACTCGCGCGGTCAAGCGCGGCCTGGCCGACATGCTCAAGGGCGGTGTGATCATGGACGTGGTCACCCCCGTTCAGGCCCGGATCGCCGAGGACGCCGGCGCGGTGGCGGTGATGGCGCTGGAGCGCGTCCCGGCCGATATTCGCGCCCAGGGGGGCGTGGCCCGGATGAGCGATCCCGATCTGATCGCCGCCATCATCGAGGCGGTCTCGATCCCGGTAATGGCCAAGGCCCGGATCGGCCACTTCGTGGAGGCCCAGGTGCTGCAGCAGCTCAAGGTTGACTACATCGACGAATCCGAGGTGTTGTCGCCGGCCGATTACGTCAATCACATCGACAAGCACGCCTTCACCGTCCCCTTCGTGTGCGGTGCGACCAACCTCGGTGAGGCGCTGCGCCGAATCTCGGAAGGGGCGGCGATGATCCGCTCCAAGGGTGAGGCCGGCACCGGCGACGTGTCCGAGGCGGTCAAGCACATCCGGACGATCCGTCGCGAGATCGCCGGACTGCAGGCCGCTTTCGAGGCCAATCCCGACGAGCTGTATGTGGCCGCCAAGGAACTGCAGGCTCCGATCGACCTGGTGCGTGAGGTGGCCGAGACCGGCAAGCTGCCGGTGGTGCTGTTCACCGCCGGTGGGGTGGCCACGCCTGCCGACGCCGCGCTGCTGATGCAGCTGGGCGCTGAGGGTGTGTTCGTCGGCTCGGGCATCTTCAAGTCCGGTGACCCAGCTAAGCGGGCGGCGGCGATCGTGAAGGCCACCGCAGCTTATGACGATGCCGCCGTGATCACCGAAACCTCGCGCGGCCTTGGTGAAGCGATGGTCGGCATCAACGTCGCCGACGTTCCGGCTCCGCACCGGCTGGCCGAGCGGGGCTGGTGAACCGATGAGTTCGACGCCGACGGTCGGCGTCTTGGCGCTTCAGGGCGGGGTGCGTGAGCACGTTCAGCTTCTGCAGGGATTGGATGCCCGCACGGCTCTGCTGCGCACCCCGGCCGACCTGTTCGGCCCGGACGGGTTGCGGGTGGATGCGGTGGTGTTACCCGGTGGCGAATCCTCGGTGATCGACCGGCTGTTGCGAACCTTCGGGCTCTTCGACCCGTTGCGCGAAGCTATCGCGGCCGGGCTGCCCACCTTGGGCACCTGTGCCGGATTGATCCTGCTGGCCAACCGGGTCGAGGATCCCGCGCCCGGTCAGCAATCCCTGGCCGTGCTGGACGCGACCGTGCTCCGCAACGCGTTCGGCTCCCAGGTGGATTCGGCAGAGGTGGATCTGGAAACCAGCGACGGCCCGGTCAAGGTCGCCTTCATCCGGGCTCCTCAGGTGCTTTCCACCGGCCCCGGCGTGGCCGTGATCGCCCGCCGCGGCGAGGCCATCGTCGGGGTTCGGCAAGACCTGATCACCGGCATCGCCTTCCACCCCGAGCTCACCGGAGAGACCAGGTTCCACCGCCACTTGCTGGCTGACGTCGGTGCCCAGGAGCAATCCGTGGCCAGCTGACCTGCTGGCGCCGTCTCCGCTTTGGGCAGCGCAGGCAGCGGCGTCCTGAGCTGGACGGGCTCAGGCCAACTGCAGCGCCCGCAGAAGGATTGCTGCGATCAGCAGCACCAGGAACAGCGCCAACCCGGTTAGTTGCAGCATTTGGCGATGTTGCCGCGGTGCGAAGGCGATGATCGCCACTGTGACGAGACCACCTATCAGGCCGCCGATGTGGCCCTGCCAGGAGATACCGGAGCCGACGAAGGTGAAGACCAGGTTGATTCCCAACCAGATCAGCACCGTGCGCAGGTCACCGCCGGTCTTGAAGGTGATCACCAGTAGAGCGCCGATCAGTCCGAAGATCGCGCCCGAGGCGCCCAGCGTCATGGTGGTGGATCCGGCGAACCACATGACTGCTGCCGAGCCGGCGATCGCCGAGATCAGGTAGACGCTCAGGAACCACACCCGTCCCAGCACCCGCTCCAGCATCGGGCCGAGGAACCACAACGCCAGCATGTTCATCCCGATATGCATCAACTCGGTGTGGGTGAAGGCGCTGGTGATGACCTGCCACCACTCCCCGCCGGCCACACCACCGGGCATCCACAGACCTTTGGGCAGCAGTCCACACCCAGCCTGGGTGACGTCGGGGTAATAGCTGGACGGATCGCCGGCCACCGCGCAGTAGCCGCCAGCGGTGAGCGCGAGTTTGTGAGCCAGCCAGCCATCTGCGCCACCAGTGAACAACGTCGCCACCCACACCGCGGCGTTCATCCCGATCAGCACCAGCGTGGTGAGGGCAGGGTTCCTCGACCGCTCACCACCGTAGGGCCCTTGGATCTGCCGAGTCTCCCTCGCGCCCTGCCGAACGCAATCAGGGCATTGGAAACCCACAGCGGCGCCGATCATGCATTCTCCGCAGATCGGGCGTCCGCAACGTTGGCAGGCGATGTAGGTGGGCCGGTTCGGATGGCGATAACACAGTGCGGCCACCGGCGGTTGGGTCATGCGCGAAACGATACCCGCCGTCCCTTTGCCGCACCGCGATACTGGGGGTGTGAAGAGGGTTGCGTTGGTATTGGGATCAGGTGGCGCGCGTGGGTACGCGCATATCGGCGCCTTGCAGGTGCTGAACGAACGCGGGTATGAGGTGACGGCGATCGCCGGGGCGTCTATGGGGGCGTTGGTGGCCGGGTTGCACGCTGCTGGCAAGCTCGGCGAATACACCGACTGGGCAACCAGTCTGACCCCGCGGGACGTGCGCAAACTGCTCGATCCCGTGCTGCCCGGTCCAGGACTGCTGCGGCTGGATCGAGTGCTGTCGCGAATGAGCGAGATGCTCGAGGGTGCGTTGATCGAGGACCTGCCGATTCCCTTCACCGCGGTGGCCACCGACATCGGTGCCGGGCGCGAAGTGTGGTTCACTTCTGGCCCGCTGGAGGTGGCGATTCGGGCATCGGTGGGCATTCCCGGCCTGATCACCCCGATCGTGGTCAACGGGCGCCTGTTGGTGGACGGGGGAGTGATCAACCCGGTGCCGATGGAGCCGGTGATCGGCGCCGACGCCGATTTCACGATGGCGGTCACCCTGAGCGGACCGAAGGATCACAGCGAGATTCGCACCCCTGCTCGGGAATCGGCCGCCCAGCGTCCGGTGAATGAATGGCTCGATCGCTTCATGAAGGGTGCGACGGGGGTCTGGGAGAACGACTTCATGACATCGATCATGGCCAGATTCGCCAAGGGTGAGGATGCTGAACCGTCCGGTCCGGGATTCGAGCAGCCACCGCCAGGACTGGGTATCGCCGACGTGACCACCATGTCCTTGGACACGATGAGCGCGTTGATCACCCGCTTCCGGTTGGCTGCGCTGCCCCCGGACGTGCTGGTGACCGTGCCTGGGGATGCGGCCAAGGTGACCGATTTCCATCGTGCCGATGAGCTGATCGAGTTGGGTCGCAAGCTCACCGAGCAGGCTCTGGATGCCGCCCTCGGCGCGGGACCGGCCGCCTTCGAACTCACCGGCGGCATGCCGGCTGAAGGAGCCGCAGTTGAGGCGCCACCAGCGGTGTCGCAGTCCTGAGGGCCTGGCCAAGCCGGCCGGGCTTGTCGAAGCCTGAGGCTCGTCGACAGGGCCAGGGATCTTGTGGCTATTCGGGGGTCGGGAGAGATCCGGCGCCGACGTCGACCAAGTGGTGGCGCAGGTCGTGCAGGAAATAGCGGCCGAGGGTTTCCAGGGTGAAGGCCGAGCCGTTGCTGCGTCGCCCGGGACGTTGCCACTGTTCGGGCTCTACCCCCGACCACACAGCCGCGTTCACCTGAGTTGCGGTGGCCAGTTGATCGGCGACCTCGGCGGGGTCCTGCTCCCAGTAGCGCTCCGCGAGGGCAGTGGCGTCCTGATCCCAGTTGGGGAACTGTGGATCGTCGCGATCGCGGATCAGCATGGCGCGCTCGGCGAAAATCAGCAGCACATCTCGAACGTGGCAGCCATACTCCAACGGCGACCAGACCAGTGGCTCGGGTCGGCGGCGAACATCAGCGCGCGCCAACACCGCGGCCCACGGCGCACCCGCGGCACGCACCAGTTCGGGTAGCTCGTTGATCTCGATTTCGGAGCCGAGGTAGCCGCATTCGGTGCAGCGCCGGTCGAGCACCCAGGTCCAGTCCTTGTCGTCGGGAACCGGCGTCTTCGGGGCGCGGCGGCGGCCCGAGGGTTTGGTCGAGGTGCGCAGCACCACCGAGCCGGAATCCAGGTCGAGCGGCTTGGGCCCGGTGCCACCCGCATCCTCTTCGACGACCAGGATCTTCTCTAGATCCCGCTGCTCCTGTTGATGGCGCATTCCGGGCTGAAAGAGTTGGAAGAAGTCGCTCATCTGCTCAGCGCCCGAGTCGGCCGGCCAACTCGGCGGCGCGGTGCACAGCGATTCCGTCGCGCTGCTCGCAAGCCAGCGAATGCTGGGTTCCTGGGTAAAGCATCAGCAGCGGCACCTGTCCAAGATCGCGGGTGTGCACGCTGACGGGCAGGCCCTTGGTCGACTGTTCGTAGGGTAGCTCGGTCGCCAGCAGTCCCAGCAGCGGCGGCATTGCGGCCCGGTTCGGATCATTCCAGGCATGGGCCACCTGTGCCATCGACGCCTCGTCCAACTCCACCCAGACCGACCAGACGAAGGTACCGAAGTCCGATTCGTCCACGGGAAGCTGGAGGTGACCGCGGATGAAGTGCCGGGTTTGGCCGTTGCAGGGCAGAATGCAGATGTCGGGAGTCAGCTCGGCTTCCAAACGCTCTCCGGGGTGGACGGTCATCCAGTCGTCGGGCGCTTTGGGGCCAAGCAGTTTGGCCACGTTCCGGTGCACCTTGTGGCAGACGTTGCACTCAAGGTGAGAGCTGCCGGTGAATTGGGCCATAGGTCAGATTCTCCTCCACCCCTTGACGCGGCGTTGGTGAAACCTCAAATCCTACCCGGCCTGCTGCTGGCCGTCAGTAGGCACCAGCCGGACATGCCAGATCGCTCGCGGGCGGTCACCGCGGGCGATCTGAGCGCCTATTCAGGCCGGAATCAGTTCCCCGGCAAGTTGCTGCTTCTTGCTCTGCGCCAGGAAGGCCCCGGCGAAGCTGTTGCGCGACAGGGTGTCGAGTTGGGCCTCGCTGAGCCCGAATTCCGTGGTGACTGCGGCGACGTTGGCGTCCAGGTAGCCACCGAAATAGGCAGGAGCGTCGGAGTTGACCGTGACGACCACGCCCTCTTCCAGCAGCCGTGGCAGCGGGTGCTCCATCTGCTGGGTGCCGTGCAGAGCGGCATTCGCGAGCGGGCAAACGGTCAGCGGAATGCTGTAGTCGGCGAGGTAGTACATCAGGTCCCGATCCTCGACCGCGCACGAACCGATCCGGCCGACGCGCAGGGAATGCAGGCATTCCCAGACAACGTCGACCCCGGCCTCGGCACCCACATGGGCAACCGTGTGCAATCCGTCACTGCGAGCGCGTCCGAATAGTCCGCTGAACGGTGCAGCGGTGGCTCCGGCCTGGGTGAGGCAGACGCCCACGGCGAGCAGCTCGCTACCGGTGGCCAGCGCCTTGCTGTAGGCGTCTTCGGCCTGCTCGACAGGCAAATGCTGCGGGAAGTTCAGGATCAGCCCAGTGCTGATTCCGTGGGTCTGCTCCGCCTTGGCCAGCACCGAGGTCAAGCCGGACAGCACCACCTCAGCGGGAATGCCGCGGGCCAGATGCGACTCCAGATCGCAGGAGATCTCAGCTCGGGTAACCCCGGCCGCCTTTGCCCTTGTCAGGTAGGCATCGGCCAACTCTGCGAAGTCTTGTTCAGTGCACAGAACCGCCATGTTGGCGTAGTACAGGTCCAGGAAGTCCTGGAGCGACCCGTAGTTGAAGCGCTTGCGAAGCTCACCGGCGTTGGCGAACGGCAGATCTACTTTGTTCCTTTCCGCGAGCGCTAAAGCCATCTCGGGCTCAAGGCTGCCCTCGATGTGCACATGTAATTCGGCGTACGACCGCATGACCCCTCCTTGCATCAGTCCTTAGATGCTAGCTCCTGGCCGGTTGAGGTGGGGCGATTCCTGGCAAAATTGTATTGGAGGCTCACGTCACTGTTTTGTCCCCCTTTCGGGGGATAGAGAAAGCGTTGATTGCCCATTAAGTCCGGGGTTCCCCGGTCGCTCCAGGCAGGCCTGATCGCGAACTCAGTTCAGTTCAACCGAGTCGACGGATCTCCTGCTAGCGCGGCGAGCACGCGTTCGTGGTGATCCGGGCGCAGTTGGGGAAGTGCATTGATGGGAAAAAACCCAGCCTCGGTAGCTTCATCGTCTGCGGCAAATGGCTCGCCTTCGAGCCATCGGCAGCGGAAGACGTGATCAAGGTAACGAGTCTGGTCGCCGTTTTCGTAGGTGATGGTCTCGGTCACCGTTACCCAGGCCAGCGCCTCGACTTCGACCTTAACGCCGGCCTCCTCGGCCACCTCACGCACCGCGGTGATTGCTGGGTGTTCACCAGGCTCGACGATGCCGGCGACCGGGGACCATTCACCGTTGTCAGCCCGCTTCACCAGGAGCACCTCGAGACCTCGTGGAGAGGGTCTGAACACTACGGCCGTAGTGCCAGCCAGCCATAGTTGATGGTGGCCGACCATCTCGCGGAGCTTCAGGATGAACTCTGGCGTGGACACCGGGCCAGCCTAGCTTCGTCGCGGTCGGGGTCTGTTGGTCCTGGAGGCCTGGACAGGTGCCGGAATTGATTCTGGGCGATCAGCCGATCCGCGGATCGGCCGATCGCCCAGTGGCATCCATGCAGGATCAGGTGGGCCTGCTGGCGACCAATGGTTTCGTTCACTGCTCGCCACCGCGACGAGATCGCAGTCCCCGTCCATCGTTGCCCCCCGGGCCGATGGATCAGTTGTGCACAGCGTTCAAAACCTGCCTGCTTTTGGGTCTGGTCTCGAGTATCTGGTCGTCCCCCCGGTGACTTTCCAGAAGGCGCTCGACTGTCGGCTCCTCCCCATCAGGCGCTTTCAATTTAGCTGTTGACAAGCAGTGGGACCACAGAAACTGAGGTGGCAATACCACGTACCGGCGCTGCCGTCGGATCGGTTTGAACGGTTGGGCGCGATGAACTCGGCGCGGCCGTTCCCGCCGATGTGGCAAGCAAATGGCCGGGACGCCACAACGCGTCCCGGCCATTTCCGGTGCTCGAACGGCTCTAGACCTCGACGATCGGGGCCTCGGGGGCGTTCTTCTGAACCGAAGCGATGCCAGCCTTGGCGTTGGCGGCGCTGCTGTAGCCTTCGCCGCCGGTGGCGATGGTCTGGCCGTTGGAGGCCTTCAGACGCCAGCGGTATTCGCCCTTGGCGTCTTTGTAGAGCTCGAATTTCCCTGCCATGTCTGCTCCTCTGCTGTGCTCCTGGAGCGCGGAGGGTTGCGCCCCGGTCACAGGCTAGCTGTGGAAGGCGGCCCTCGGCAGGGGGAGCGCGAAGCCCGGTTGAGCCCAGGGGGCCGCCGGGGGTCGATGGCGTCTCCGCGGGTGAATACAATCGGTGGCGGATTGGTGCCGACAAGGAAAACTGCTACCACGGTAATAGTGGCCCCGGTCCCCTATTAGGGGGACCCGGCAGAACGCTGGCACTATTGGGTCGGACGCCCTTTGGGGCTCTTGGCTGCGTTTGATTCGAAGAAACCCGAAGTGCAAAATAGTCTGTGAACGTAGTTCGCGTCCGCAATCCAGACGAGCGTGTCGCCATAGGGCCTGAGAACAGGGCATCATTGGCGTGTGGTCAGCGAGTCGGAACATTTGGAAGTGGCAGCAGGGGCGCTGCCCCGGCTCAAGGCCGCCAACGCGGTCTTCCTGACCGATCGGGTCGCCTTCGGGGGCGATCTGTCGCCAAACTTCGGGCTTGCCAGGCAGCAGCTCGACGAGCTCGTTGCTGTCGGCGTCACCCATATCGCCGACCTCCGCTCGGAGTGGAGCGACGAGGTGCTGGTGCGTAACTGGGCGCCGCAGATCCAATATCTGCACCATCGGGTTGCCGATGCCGGCCAGTTGATCGAGTCACAGTGGTTCGAAAGCCTGGTCGACTGGGTGCGTACGGCCCTCGACGCCGACCCGGCGGCGAAGGTGTTGGTGCACTGCCACATGGGAGTGAACCGGGCGCCCTCGGCTGCGCTGGCCATCCTGATGGACCAGGGAGTGAGCCTGCGCGACGCACTGGATCGGATTCGGGCGGCCCGGCCGGTGGCAGTGATCGACTATGCCGGGAGCGTGCTCACCTGGTATTTGGATCGGTCTGGAGCTGACCCGCGTGCTCGACGCAATCTGCGCCGGGTGTTGGTGCGCTGGCGGCAGGCGCACGACATCGACGTCGAAGGAGTGATCCGCTCGATCCGGTCGCAGGAGACGCCGAACTCGCGGTGGGTGGTTCGGCTCGGTCCGAACGATCCCGAAACCCTGGGACGGGTGCTGGCCGAGTCTGGTGAAGTCGCGGTCGGGTTGACCATCGACTTCGATCCGGTCGAACTCGGCCAACTGGACGAGGTCTTGTTCCTCACCGAGGCCGGCCTCAACGGGCGTGCTTTGGTGGTCGGACCCACCCAACAGGTGGAATCGGGTTCCTGGGTGTTGCCAGTGATGATCACCGAGCTGTTCCTGGCTGTCCCGGTGCCGCTGCCCGAAGCCGTCCAGGAATGGTTCGATCAGCACGGACCGAATCCGCTGCTACTCAGCCGCGCCGACTATCGGGCGCTGACGACGCGCGTGGCGCAAGCTGCGGCGAAGTAGCCGCGCCTGCGCGTGGGCGCAGACTGGTCAGGCGGAATTCGCTCATGCCCTGGTGGAAGCGGACGTGGGCAGCCTCGATCGAGCTCGCTGCCGGTGAGGTCACCCACTCATCATGCGCGTGGGTGGTAACCGTCTGCCCCGACTCAGCCGATCTGCACCGTCTGGCCGTGCCGGGCCACCGCAGTGGCCACGTTGAGTCGCGTCCGGCTCGCCTGCGCCAGCGCCGCGGCCGAATCCGGGTCGCCGTGAACGCAGTAGACCTGTCTGGGTGCCGGGGCCAGCGCGGCCAGCCAATCGAGTAGTTCGGAGGCATCGGCGTGGACGCTGAACTCCTCATCGATCAGGATCTCGGCGCGGACCGGCACCTGGCGTCCGTGCATCTTCACGTGTTTGGCGCCGTCAGCCAAGGCACGACCGCGGGTACCGATGGCCTGGTAGCCAGTGAGTACCACGGCGTTTCGATCCTCGGGCAAGAGATGCTCCAGATGATGCAGAACCCGCCCGCCGGTGGCCATGCCGGAGGAGGAAATGATGATGCAGGGCATCCGGGGATTGTTCAGCTTGATCGAGTCTTCGGTGCTTTGCACCTCGTGCAAACTGGGCAGGTCGACGAAGCCGCCCACGTCGAGGTCGGGACGTAACTCCTCGGCGAACCGAGGATCGCGGTAGACCCGCAGCGCTGCCAGCGCCATCGGCGAGTTCACGTACACCGGCAGTTCGGGAATCCGCCCGGCCCGTAGCAAGTCGGTGACTGTCTTGAGCACCACTTCGGTGCGATCGACCGCGAAAGCCGGGATCAACACCGACCCGCCGCGCCGGGCGGTGCGCCGGATCAGGTCGGCCAGCGGCTCGTGCGCTGCCCCGGTCGGCTCGAAGTGCTCCCGATCGCCGTAGGTGGACTCCACCAGCACCACGTCGGCGCCCGGGGGAAGCTGCCGGGCCTTCAATACCGGGTGGGAGGTGCGGCCGAGATCACCGGAGAAAAGCACCGAGCCCGCCGGGGTTTGAACTCTGATGCTGGCCGAGCCGAGGATGTGGCCGGCGCGCGTCCAGTTCGCCGTCCAGCCTGGGGCGAGCTCATAGTCGGTGTCGTAGTCGACGATTCGGAACAGTTTCAAGGCCCGCTCCACATCGTCGAGGGTGAACAGTGGCAGCGGCGGGTTGTGTTTGGAGTAGCCGCCCGCGGCGGCATGGGCAGCGTCCCGCTCGGCGAGGAACGCGCCGTCGCGCAACACGATTTCGGCCAACTCGATCGTGGCTTCGGTGGCGAGCACCTCGCCGGCGAACCCGTTGCGCACCAGTACCGGCAGGTAGCCGACGTGATCGGTGTGGGCATGGGTGATCAGAATCGTGGAGATGGTGTCCGGCGGCACCGGGAAGGGCTCCCAGTTCAGCAGGCGGAACTGCTTCTCGCCCTGAAACACCCCAGCATCGATCAACACCCGGAAAGTCCCAGCCTGGAGTAAGTGCTTCGAACCGGTCACCGTGCCGGCTCCGCCGAGGAAGGTGAGCTCTACATCGTCCATAACTCCAGCTTGGACCCGTCTGGTCCTGGTTAGGGCAGAAACAGCGGCGATGTCGACCAAGCCTTCAACTCCTCGGTATCCGAGGACCGAGACCTCTTGACCCCCTTACGGGTGACCCATAGCCTCATGAGGTCACCAGGCTCCCCCTGCGCCAGCGTGCGCAGAAAGGTCGTGCAACGTGAATTACAAGGCTTTCCTCGTTCCGGCAGTGGCGCTCGCGGTCGTGTTGACCGCGCCATCGATGGCCTCTGCAGAGCCCACCACGAATCGGGCAGCCGACTTTGCCAAGGCACCGTCCTCGGGAAAGCTCAGTCCGTCGGTGAAGCCGAAGGTCGTTGATAGCACCGCCAAGGTGGACGTGATGGTCCAGCTGTCCGGCGATCCGGTGGCGGTGGTGCAGGCCAAGGCGGGGCATCAGCTATCGAAGGCTGAGCGGGACACGGCGAAGGCCAAGGTGCGCGACGCCCAGAATGCGATCACCGGAGCCATCGCCGCCAAGGGTGGCAAGGTGGAAAAGCAACTGCAGTCCGCCTACAACGGCATTCGGGTGCGGATCCAGCAGTCGAAGGCAGCATCGCTCGGCTCGCTGCCAGGTGTCACCGGCGTCCACGCGATCACCCCCAAGACTCTCGACAACACCGTCTCGGTGCCCTACATCGGTGCCCCGCAGGTCTGGCAGAACACCGGCCTGACCGGTAAGGGCGTCAAGGTGGCGATCATCGACACCGGCATCGACTACACCCACGCCGATTTCGGTGGGCCGGGCACGACCGCTGCCTATGCTGCGGCCAAGGCCGACTCCACGAAGACCCTGCCGGCCGACAGCACCCTGTTCGGGCCGAATGCGCCGCGGGTCAAGGGTGGCTATGACTTCGTTGGCGACGATTACGACGCCGCCACCGCTGGCAAGACGACTCCGCAGCCGGACGCCAACCCCCTCGACTGCGAAGGGCACGGCACTCACGTGGCCGGCACTGCTGCCGGTGGTGGTGTCACCTCCAGCGGTACCGCCTACACCGGGCCCTACAGCAAGGACACCTCCAAGCAGGCCTTCAAGGTTGGCCCCGGAGTCGCGACGCAGGCCGACCTGTACGCCCTGCGGGTGTTCGGCTGCACCGGCTCCACCGACGTGGTCGTCGATGCCATTGATTGGGCCGTTGACCATGGCATGGACGTGATCAACATGTCGCTGGGTGGCTCCTCCGGCCGTTCGGATGATCCCGACTCGGTGGCCGCCAGCAACGCTGTGGCCGCCGGTGTGGTGGTCGTGGCTTCGGCGGGGAACTCCGGCCAGAACCCCTACATCACCGGTTCGCCGGCGACTGGGCAGGGCGTGGTTTCGGTGGCTGCGGTAGACAGCACCAGCACCTTCCCTGGGGCCTCGCTCGAGGTTGGCGCCAAGAACTTCAGCGCCATCAACGCCAATGGCGCGGCGTTGCCGGCCGGGAACTTCAAGGTGGTGGTTCTGGCAGACGACCCGAACACTGCAGAGAACGAGGCGCTGGGGTGCTCCACCAGTGCCTTCGAAAAGGCCGGCTTCAGTCCCGTCGACAAGTCCTTGAAGATCGCGGTGGTCGACCGAGGCACCTGCGCCCGGGCGGCCAAGGCCATCTATGGCGAGCAGGCCGGAGCGTCCGCGGTGCTGATGGTGAACAACGCCGATGAGTACCCACCCTATGAGGGCACGGTCACTAGCAACCCTGACAATGGCGACCCCTACAACCTGACCATCCCGCTGCTCGGGGTGAAGCTCAGCGACGGGCCGGCGGTGCGTTCCACCGCTGGTCTGAACATGACCATGGTCAACAGCTCGCTGGACAACCCGTCCTTCCGCAACTCGGCTGCGTTCAGCTCCGGTGGCCCGGCCAATGGCGATTCCGGACTCAGCCCGAACGTCGCAGCTCCGGGCGTCTCGATCGCCTCGGCTGCGATCGGTACCGGCACCGATGCCCAGATCATGTCGGGCACCTCGATGGCCGCACCGCACGTCACCGGGGTGGCCGCGCTGGGAGTGCAGGCGCATCCGACCTGGACGGCCAGCCAGGTGGCTTCGGCCCTGGTCGGGACCGCCAACCCTGAAGGGGTGGGCGACTACTCGGTGACGGTGGCCGGCGCGGGTCTGGTGGATCCGGTTCAGTTGGTCAACACCCAGAGTTTCGTCACCGGCGACCAGTACCGCACCAAGGCGGGCAAGGTCAGTGAAGATTCGCTCAGTTTCGGGTTCGCGGAGTCAAGCTCTGCCTTCCACGGCGCCAAGAACTTCACCATCACCAACACCTCAAAGACCCCGATCACCTACACGCTGACCAATGCGGCCTCGGCCCAGTCCCGGCCGGCCACCGTCCGGTTCAGCGCGAACAAGGTGCGAGTACCGGCACGCAGTTCGGTGAAGGTCACGATGCTGCTGAGTGCACCAGCCAGCTCGGTCGGTAGCTCGCTGGCCGGCGATGACCAGTTCAGCTTCTACCAGGTGTCGGGCAATGTGGTGCTGACCTCGGCCACCGGGGTGTTGCGGGTGCCCTACCTGCTGGTGCCAAGGGCGCAGGCGAAGGTGACCGGCGCCCTGCTGCGGACCCACTCCACCTCGATCGGTTCGTTGCCGAGCGCCACGCCCACCACACCAAGCCAGACGACGGCCTCACTGCGGCTGGCCAATTTCGGCGGGGCGGTGGCTGCGGTTGCCGATGTCTACACCTTGGGCCTGACCGATCCGTCCGATCTGCCGAAGGGGGCCACCGGCTCCGGCTACGACCTGCGGGCAGCTGGTGTGCAGTCCTTCGATGCTGGTAGCGACAAGTTGTTGGTGTTCGCAGTGAACACCTACGACCGCTGGTCGAACGCCGCGACTGACGAGTTCGACGTGGCCATCGACACTAATCGGGACGGCCAGGCCGACTGGGTGGTGTTCAGCGCCGACTACGGCTCGGTCACGACCGGTGACGCCACTGGGGAGACCGGCGTGTTCCTCTTCAACAAGGCCACCGGCGACCTGTTCAGCAGCGGCTTCCTGGCCCAGGCACCAACGGACTCCAGCACCTTGTTGCTGCCGGTCTACGCCTCCGACCTCGGGTTGAGCGATACCACCGGGGCCTTCTCCTACACGGTGTCCAGTTACACCGTGGAAGGCACCGCTTCGGACGAGTTCGCTGGCTCAGCGAGCTACGACCCGTGGAATCGGGCCATCAATGATGGTGGCAACGTCACCGTCGCCCGCAATGCCACCGCGAGTCTGCCGATCTCGGTCGACCTGGCCAACTACAGCGCCCAGAAGCCAAAGGGCGTGATGGTTGCGGTGTTGGATAACCAAGCCGGTCCGCGGGAAGCGCTGCTACTAAGTCTGCGCTGACCGGGACTCAGGTTGGTTCGGCCCTGCCGTGGCGGCGGAGGGGCCGAACCAATCCAATTCGGCGATGATCTGACCCAATCCGGGATTCGCTGCTGTGCCGCGATGAGACGGGTGCTGCAGTGGTGGGCAATGGGAGTTCATCCTGGCTGCGGAGTCCAGGGGGCCGGCCGGGATGTCGCTACTTGCGGGCTGCACAGAGCTTGGGCGTGGCGCCGGCTCCGAAGCGATAGTCATACTGCAAGCCGGCCACCCCAACGATGACCTGCATCCCGGGCACCAGCGCCTGGGTGTAGAACTTGCCGGGTTCGGGGCAGCCCAGCGAGCCGTCACTCCAGGTGATTGCCACCGACTTGACCACGCTGAGCTCTCCGGTCACGCCGCGGCCGGCGAGGTCGGCGGAGATCGCCTTGAGCTGGTCGGCCGAAGGTGTTGCCGGGCTGCCGGACGGGGAAATGGGAGCGGCTGTCTGGAACGGCGGGCGTCCGCTGGATGGGGTGGGTGTTGGTGTTGGTGTCGGAGTCATTTCTCCTCCTGTGCCGGCGCAGCCGCTTAACGCGACCAGCATCAGCGTGCCGGTCGCGACCAGCGTCTTGAGTCGCTGCATGCCGCCTCCTGTTGGATCCCAGCCTAGAACAGGGGCGAAGCCTGGGTACCGCCACCGGTGAGCTAATCCCACCGCTGAGCCGGACCGTCGCGCCGGACTGGTCCGGCCTGGCCTATTCGGAACGCCGAAACAGCCGGCCCACCACCTGCAGTGCGGTGCCCGGAGGATCGGTGCGGGTGAAGGCCCACTCCGGATCAGTGAGCATCCGGGCACCGGCAAGGCCGGCCACCATCGCGATCACCGCGAGCAACGTGGCCACTGCGTTCTCCATGGCCCGGGTGACGTCGGCCTGGTCGAAGTAGATCAGGGTGCGCAGGGCGGCCGAGCCGGGAATGAACACCAGCAGGGTCGGCACCGTCATGATGATCTTCTCCATCTTGAAGATGCTCGCAGCCGCTGCGCACAGTAACCCGATGATGAAGCCTCCTACGAAGGTGGCCAGCTGAGGTTTGGCGTCGTATTGGAGCATGAGCAGCCGGGGAAGGTTGCCAACGATGGCAATCACTCCCGAGGCCACCGCCATCCAGAACGGGGTGTTGAACATCATCGCCCAACCGAAGACGGCGAAGAAGCTGGCCAACGCCATGGACAGCCAAACCAGGACAGGTGGTCCCTCAAGGGCAGGCACCGGATCGGGGGATGCGCCAGAGACGGTAACGATCAGCCAGACCCCGATGGTGATCGAAAGCAGCACCATCGCGGCATAGGTGAGCCTCGGGACGCCAGCCATCAGGTCGATCCTTGTCAGATCCAATCCAGCGGTGACGAGGGGGAATCCGGGAATGAGGAAGATTGCGGCGCAGACAAGGCCGGCGGCCATCCGCTGGCTGGGCCCGCCGAGAGCCAGGTTGAGCAGGTCGGTGAAGGCCACATAGAGGCCGGTAGCCATTGCCGCCGAGGTAAGCACCACCGCGAGGTGGTTCAGCTGCAGCCGAGTGAAAATCCGGTGCAGCCAGTAGGCCAGGGCCGAGGCCGGCAAGACCGCCAGCACCTCTCGCCAGCCGCCATTCGACAGCACGGTGATGGACGCGCACGCCACCGCCACCAGCGGGATCATCGCCCAGGCCGGGTACAGCCTCGGGGTCTGCTCGACGCGATCCAGCATGGCGTCCACTTCGGCGACGGTGGCTCGCTCGGGAAGGCTGTGGGCAAAGTCCATCAGCAAGGCGATCCGATGGGCGTTGACCCCGGGGGCGGCGATTTCGGCCACCTGGGTGCGGAAGGTGCCGCGGCGGCGAACAGTGAGCACGATGTCGGTGAAACTCACCTGTGCTCGAATCCGCTTCAATCCAACAGTGGCCGCAACCGCCCGCATCACTTCGCGAACTCGCAGGCCGGAAGTGCCCGCACCGAGCATCAGGATGCCGGCGCGCAGGACGACGTCGGAGCGCCGGATCAGGTGTCTGGGTTCGAGCGCGTCCTCATGAACGTGCTCGTCGATCGGAGGTATCACCGGGTCAGCCACGTTCACCAACGGTAGTGCACCCGCTCCGGAGACCTCGTTCAATGTCGCCAGAGGGTGATTTCACAACCGTCCCACAGTCGGGAGTGTTTTGCTTGGTCTTGGGAGCGGCTGATGGCTCGGTCTGGCGCGGCTCGCCGGACCGAGCCACCAGCTGCTCCGCCGCATCGCTGTCGCTAGACGAAGGGCAACTCGGCTGCAGTCACCAGGCCGACCTCGCGGTCAGGCACCGAGTGGCAGCGCCAGTAGAGATTGGTGTGGGCGATCACCTGCTCCGGACTGGGGTTGCCCCAGGCGGTGAGGTCCTCGGTGGTGTGAGCGTCGGAAATCAGGATGGTGTCGTAGCCGCGGGTCACTGCGCCATGCAGCGTGGAGCGGATGCACGCATCGGTCTGGGCGCCGGCAACGAACAGCTTGCCGACCTTGAGCTCGGCCAGCAGATCCTCGAGGTTGGTAGCTTCGAACGCGTCGCCGTAGGACTTTTGCACCCGCGGCTCCTGGGGATCCGGAACCAGTTCCGGTGCGATTTGCCAGGCCTGGCTGCCTTGCCGGCGGTCTTCAGAGACGTCCTGCACCCACAGCACCGGGACGCCAGCGGCTCGCGCCGCTGCAATCGTGGCGTTGATTCGGTCGGCTACCTGCTCACGGGCGTATACATCGGCGACCACGCCGTTCTGGAAATCGATCACCAGCACTGCGCTGTTGGGTCGGTCGGGAATGGTTGCCATGGCTGATCCTTCCTGCTGAACCGAGGCTAACAGCCGGCTATGACGCCCGACTTGGTGGCCGGCTCAGTCCTTTTGCGCCCACACGTACTCGACCGCACCATGGGTGCGTCGCAGCGTCTCGATCACCCGAAGACCACCAGCTCTGACCTGCTCGATCGGGCGCCTGGTGAAATGCTCGCCGGAGAGCGGGATGGTTACCGCTTCCAGTAGCCGCTGGCCGATCCGGACGGCCCTGGTGGTGGCGATGACATGGTCGGCCAACAGCAGTCGACCTCCCGGACGGAGCACTCGGGTGAACTCGGTCAACGCCACCGACACGTCCGGCACTTCGCACAGGGCGAAGGTGCACACCACGGACTCGAAACTGTCCCCCCGGTAGGGCAATTGGAGGGCGTCGGCGACCTGGGTGCGCAACTCCCGCCCCGCTTCCACAGCTCGTTGGCCGGCCACGCCGAGCATGGTCGGGTTGTGGTCCACTCCAGTCAGGCGCACCTCGGCCGGATAGTGCGGCAGGTTCAGGCCGGTCCCGATGGCGATCTCCAAAGTCTCCCCGGACGCGCGGGCGCAGATCCACTGCCTGGCGTCGGGGAAGAAACGTCGCTCCAGGCGACGCATCATGATGTCGAAGCGGGCGGCGGAGACCTCATCGACAGAACTGGTGTCCACGATGGTCATTATCCCCAACGCAGCAGAAGCCCTGAGGTTGACGGGGCAGTTCTGCTGGGTCGATACCAGCAGGGGATCAATCAGATGTGCTCGCCCAGGAACCTGAATTGGGCGGGAACAACCGACTCCCAGTATTCCTTCGAGTGGCCGCCCGGCCCGAAGTCGGTGACCGGAGCCGACACCCCGGCGGTGCTGGTCAAACGCTCGACGAAGCTGACATTGCCGGGGTAGAACTCGTCGGAGGCGCCACAGGCCAAGAAGATCGGCAGCCCGGTGAGTCGGTCGGTGCGGTTGTAGAAGTTGTTCGAGTCGAACTCGGCCGCTGTCATCCAGGTGTTGTCGGGAACCTGATCGGAGCTGGCGTAGCAGGGTGTGCTGAGGGCGGCAACGGCGCGGAGTTTGCCGTGCAACTCATCGCAGGCCAACCGCAGGGTCCCCCACCCGCCCATCGACCAACCGGTGAGGGCGAGTCTGGAAGTGTCCAGGCCGCGCTGCTTCAACAATGCAACGAAGTCGGTGGCCACCAGAGCGCCAGCGTCTTGATTGCCCATCTTCTGCCAGAACAACGCACCGCCGTCGATCGCTGCGATCGCGTACGGGGTAACGCCGCTGGCGACGGCATCGGCCAGATGCGCGGAATAGTGCTGCGCCTCAGGCATCGCAAGCGTGTCGCCCAGGCCGTGTAGCGCGATCGCGACCGGCAACTTGTCGCCGAGCTTGGCTCCGGGGGGGTAATAAATGATCCAGTCGCGAGTGTCTCCAGTGGCCTGGGAAGCCAGTTGGCCACGCGCGATCGGGCCTGGAGTGCCGGTGTGCGAGGGGTACGGGATGGCCGTCGAGCTCGGTGTGGGTGTACCGATGCCGGTGCAGGCTGCGAGCGTGGCCAGGGATGCGGTGCCCAAGGCGGTCAGCAGCGTGCGCCGGGCGAATGGCGTCTGGGCGCCGGGAGCGTTGATGTTCATCGGCCGATCCGATAGTGGGCAGACGGTGGCATCGACGATTGTAGATCGACTGAACCGGGAATTGGAGTGGTTGCTGTTTGGTCGCCCCCCACTTGGTCGCTGCCAGGATCGACCGACACCGTCGGCAGCGGTCGTGGCTCAGCCTGGAACCAATACTCAGGACTGGCCACGATGCCGAAGGCCGCTGCGATCAGCGGGCGCCTCGCGCCGACATCGTGGCCGTACGTCCCAACTGGCTGCCTAGATCGCCCCGACCAGTTCGATGGAGGGGGTGAGGGTGGCCGCACCGGTGTTCCACTTGGCCGGGCAGACTTCGCCCGGATTGGTGCGGACGTACTGGGCGGCGCGCACCTTGCGGACCAGTTCCTCGGCGTTGCGGCCGACGCCTTCGGAGGTGATCTCGAAGAACTGAATGGTGCCGTCGGGGTCGACCAGGAAGGTGCCGCGGTCAGCCATGCCGGTGGGCCGCATGTTGTCGAAGTTCTCGATCAGCTCACCGGTCGGATCGCCGACCATGTAGAAGGCGACCTTGCCGACCTGCGGCGAGGAGTCATGCCAGGCCTTGTGCACGAAATGGGTGTCGGCGCTGACCGCGAAGACTTCCACGCCCATCGTCTGCAGTTCCTCGTAGTGGTCTTGCAGATCGGCGAGCTCGGTGGGGCAGACGAAGGTGAAGTCGGCTGGGTAGAAGAAGAAGATGGACCATTTTCCGGCCGTGTCGGCGTCGCTGATGTCGACGAATTCTCCGCCGTAGTACGCGGTGGCGTCGAATGGCTCGATCGTGGTGCCTAGCAGTGACATTGCGTTTCCTTTCGTCTGTGGGGTGTTGTCCACGCTAGCTGTGCGGGTTCGGCCAGGCGAAATCGAGTCGCGACTGGTGAGACTGGCTGCGGGAATTGCCGATCTTGGATCGCCTAGGCTGCTGGGAAGGGCATCTGGGGCGGCCGCAGTGATAAGGGGCCGCCTCGGGCGACCGGGGAGGAGGCAGCGTGAAAACACGCTCGATGGTTGCTGTTGCGGCCGTGCTCGCACTGAGTTCGGGTTGCCAGGGCGCGGTGGTGCCGACCCCTTCGGCCACAGCGGCGCTCTCCGGCGGTGATGCCAGAGCTGGGGCCGTGGCGCTGGCGGTGGGCCAGAGCGTCCGGCTGAGCTTGGGGCAGTACAACGCCTCGGTCGGGGACTCCTGGGCAGTGCTGAACCAGGAGCCCAAGGGCGTGGTCACCGCCGAAATACGCACAGTGTCGCTGCAGGCCGATCCAGCTCCCGGCTCGCCGTCCGACTACTACGTGGACCTCACCGGGTCGAGGTCGGGTTCGACCACCGTGGAGTTGCGCTACTGCTATCGGAGCGCGCTGGCGGCCGACTGTGATCAGGGGCCACGCTCAGGGGCGGCCTATGCCAATGTGATCCTCGCGGTGACGGTGTCCTGAGCCCGGCGCACGGGCAGGTGGGGGTGCTGGGCCGCAAACCAGGGCATGCTGGAGGGATGCTGGTTGCTTTCTCTGTTGCCCCTTTGGGCTCGTCGGAATCCGTCGCAGACACGGTCGCTGAGGCGGTGCGAATCGTGCGGGCCTCGGGTCTGCCCAATCACACCGACTCGATGTTCACCACCATCGAGGGTGAATGGGACGAAGTGATGGACGTGGTGAAACGGGCCACTGAAGCTGTTGGTGCTCACGCCGGGCGGGTCAGCCTGGTGCTCAAGGCCGACATTCGTCCCGGGCACACCGGTGAGCTCGAAGGCAAGGTGCGTCGGGTGGAGGAGCGTCTCGCCGGGCAGTGACCTCGCGTGTGCCGGCCGGTGATTGACCGCGCACCGGCGCCTCGGTAGCGTCGCAAGCGACAACTGGGTCAGTGAGGGGGTGCGGCGTGGCCAGGCGTGCCAACCAGCCCCAACTCACTCGCGAGCAGATCGTGAGCGCTGCGCTGCGCTTGGTTGACGAGCACGGCCTAGAGGCGCACTCGATGCGTCAACTCGGCGCCGCGCTTGGGGTCGATCCGACCAGCGTCTACCACTACATCTCGGGCAAGTCTGAGCTGTACGACCTGCTGATGGACGCGGTCATCAGCGAAGGCAACCTCACTGTGTTCGACGCCAGGCTGGGGGTGGAGGAGTTGCTCCTCACCGTTGGCCGCGAGTTGCGCCGGGTGCTGCTCCTGCATCCACAGGTGGTGCCGCTGTTCGCTACGCGTTCTTTTCGGACGCTGGAGCAACTCAGGCCGCTGGAGCGGATCGTCCCCGCCTTGGAGGCGAAGGGCTTCTCCGCAGCCGAAATCATGACGACTATGAACGTTGTCGGAACCTATGCCATCGCGCTGACGAACGTCGAGGTGCTTCACCGAGCGCAGGCTCGACCTGTTGGGGACTACCTCCCCACCGAAGAGACGCTGGCCACCCTTCCACACCTGCAGCGCCTGTTCGCAGACCCCAGCGCCTACGCCGGGATCGATGCCGAATTCGAGGCGGGCCTATCGGCGCTTGTCGCTGGGCTGCTGGCTCGCCAGCGCATCGGTGCGCTGCTGCCCTGAGCCGGGTCCGGGACGGGCCTCGCTGCACCTGCGGCGCAATCGTGAGCACCTTTGACGAGCTGACGAGCCCGCCTTGAGGTATTCAACGTCGTTGGATAAGATTATCCCACACCGTTTAATACCTGGAGGAGTCATGCGTCCGCTCCGTGAGCTTCGCTTCCGCAGTCTGTGGATCGGCCAGTCGATCAGCTATCTCGGAGACCAGTTCCATCTCTTTGCACTGCCCTGGCTCGTGCTCGCCATGACCGGTGACCCCGCTCAGCTGGGACTGGTTCTGGCGACTGCCGGGGTGCCGCGCGCCGCCCTGGTGTTGGTCGGTGGCGTGTGGGCGGATCGGATCTCGCCGCGCACGATCATGATCATCGCCGATGTGGCTCGCGCGGTGGTTGTCGGCGCGTTGGCGCTCGTGGTTGCCCTGGGTCAGGCTCAGCTGTGGATGGTCTACGCGCTGGCCCTCGGCTTCGGGATCGTGGCCGGCTTCTTCGCCCCGGCTGCCCAGACGGCAGTTCCGCGCTTGGTCTGCGACGCTGAGTTGGAGTCGGGGAATGGGTTGATGATGGGCGCCCAGTCCGTGGCTGGATTCGCCGGTCCCGCGTTGGCCGGCTCGATGCTGGCCGCACTCGGGGTGCTGGCGCCGATCCCGTCCGCCGCGACCTGGCTCGGGCTGGGGATCGCCTTCGGCATCGACGCGGTCTCCTTCCTGGCCTCGGCCTGCTGTCTGGTGTTCGTGGGACGCCTGCCCGGGTTGGCTGGAACGGCAGCCAGCGCGGGTCGCGATCTCGCCGATGGCCTGCGCTACGTGGTCCGCAGCCCGGTCATTCGCACCATGGTCGTCCTCATTGGGGCGGCGAACCTGCTGGCGATCGGACCATTCACTGTCGGCATCCCCACGCTGGCCGCCACGCATTTCGCAGCGGCGACGGTCGCACTTGCTGCACTCACTGGGTCGGCTGCTGTTGGCAATGTCGTCGGGATGGTGCTTGGCGCCACCCTGCCGCGCCCGAATCCCGGCGGACTCACGGTGGCCACCGGCGCGGTCTTCGCGCTCTTCGCCGTCAGCTTCACCGTCTTGGCCATGACCGACTCGTTGCTGCTGGCTGTCGGCGGGCTTGCCCTTGCCGGCATCCTCAATGGCTATATGGCGCTGATCATCATGACCACTCTCCAGCGCGGCACCCAGAAGGCCTACCTCGGGCGGGTGATGTCGGTTGTCACGTTGTCGATGGTTGGGCTGGGTCCGGTCTCGCAGGTGATCGCGGGGCCGCTTGCCGCTCGCTCCACCAGCCTGCTCTTCGGGGTGGCCGCGGCCGGACTGCTGGCCCTGGGAGTATTCGCGCTTACTCGCAGGGAGGCGTTCGCCCTTGTCGGACAAGCTGAGGATCTTGTTGAGCCGGCCGAGGATCTTGTTGCCGGCTGAGGCCGGCCCACGCCCGGCGCGGGACCATAGACTCGCGGGCATGCCTGTGGGAATCATCGGATTGGGACGGTTGGGGAGCGCGCTGGCCCGAGGCCTGGCGCGCGCTGGAGTCGTTGAGGTGTACGTCTTCAATCGGACGCCCGAGCGTGCCCGCCAACTGGGTGCCGATGAGTCGGCGCTGGTGGTGCTGGATTCGGCCGCAGCGGTCTTGGAGCTTTGCGACCCGGTGTTCGTCTGGATGGATCCAGCCGATGCAGGCGAAGTGCTCACGGCGAACGCCGAGATTCTGCAGCGGCGCCGTCCGCTGATCGTCACCTGTGCTCCCGGGCTGGCGCCGGGGGATCACTCGCCGCGGTGGGCAGACACGCTGCCGAATGTGAACCTCTCAACCGGGCAGGGCGCCACCTTGTTGGCGTGGGGCCCCGGGTTGGATGAGACCGAGCGGGCGTCCGTCCTGGCCCCGTTGCGGGCCTGTGGTGTGGTGTACGAGGTCACGGCTGCGGAACTGCCGCTCTATTCAGCTTTAGCCAGCAGCGGACCGGCGTTCTACGCCCAGATCATGGAGGTGTGGGCCGACACCCTGGCCGAGCGCCATGGTTTGGACCCGAAGTTTTGCCGCCAAATGGTGCGCCAGACCGTGGCTGGCACCCTGGCCCTGCAGGAGCAGGACGGCATCGACGCAGCCGAGGTGGTTCGACGGGTGGCCCACCCCGGAGCCAGCACCGAGAGGGGTCTGGGGGTGCTCGAGCCGCAATTTGCGGCCACCTCCCAAGAAATGCTCCAAGCCATGGGCAAGTGGTGAGGCTCGGATAGCGTGATCGAGTAGCCGGGGTAGCCGGTGCTGAGGTGGCCGCCGTGCCGGGTCAAGGAGCCCAACTTCTCGATCTTGTGGAGGTCCGCAGTGGAGTAGCGGTAGACCTTGGCCTTCACCGAGATGTCGCCGAAATGGCGATTGCTGCCGAGCACGTTGGCCCGGGCCAGTGCCCCGTTCATAGACTCCAAACCGCCCCAGTTGTACTCGGTGATGGCGTTCTTGGTGCCGGGGTAGTACTGCGACGTCCATGACTTCATGGTGCGAATCCGGGCCAGTGGTTTGTGGCCGTTCGCGTCGCTGATCCAGGATTCATCGACGTAGCTGGGATCCCACAGTGATCGGGTTGAGCGCAACCGCAGCGCTTGGGTGGCAGCGCTCCCGGCGGTGGTGAGTGAGACGCCGGTTTATGACGTGCCCAGCACCCTGCCGTGCGGCGATCAGACCATGGCGCTGTCGTTGCAAGGTGGGGAGGTGAACCTGAGCCGATGCTGGACGAACTCAGCGAAGGTGCCCTGAGTTGGAATGCGAATCTGCGCCGGAGTGTGGTGCAGCAGCTGCGCGCTCGGCGCTCGTTGCTGGAGGCCGCCCGCCGACGCGGAGATCAGTGCTGCGCTCGGCCAACGAGTCGCCTGGTCAAGGCTGAGGTGACGAACCGCAGATTGCGGGGGGATTCGCCAACGCGGCGGATGGCGTAGGGGAACCAGTCGCTGCCAAATGGCAGGTAAACCCGAACCCGGTGACCGCGGCGGGCAAGCTCGCGTTGCAGTTCAGGGCGTACGCCGTAAAGCATCTCGAACTCGTAGGCGTCGGCGGGCCAGTCATGCGCACTGGCTTGGGTAATGATTTCCTTGATAAGGCGGTGATCGTGAGTGGCGAAGGCGGGGTAGACCCCCGCTTCTCGCGCAGTCCGGCTGAGAAGTTGGGCCGCGCACTGTCGGTAGCGAGAGTCGCGATCGGCCGCGCTGCGCACCGCGACGTTGGCTGGCTCGGCGAAGGCACCTTTGACGAGCCGCACCCACGCTCCGGCGGCAATGAGCTTGTCGAGGTCGGCGCGGGTTCGGTGCAGATAGGCCTGAATGGTGATCGCTGCGGGGAGGTTCTCACCACGAAGCTCCCAGTAGAGGCTCAGTGTCGCCTCGGTGACGCTGGCGTCCTCCATGTCGATCATCAGCGCGTCGTGACCCTGGCGGAAATTGGGGTTTGCCGTCCGAATGGCCGTGGTGATGCTGCGGGCATTTGTGGTGCAGGTTTGGGCATCGATCATGAGCCCGATTTGAGTCGGGTCAACCGAGGCGCAGACATCGAGCGATTCGGTGGCGGCAGCAGTGACCGCCGCTTGCAGCGAGGCGACCGTTTGCGCGATCAGCACCGGATCCCTCACGTACTCGCCGAGGTAGAACAGTGATGCGGTGATGTTGTTCTCGGCCAGGTCGAGAGCGGATTGCATCGACTGTGTGGTGTCGGTGCCGCCGACGAACTGCCCGGCCAACCCACTCAGCCACGGTTGCCGTTGGGCGAAGGCCGTGACTTTGCCTGAGCGAGCCAGTCGAATCATGCCTTCTTGCCACACCGTCATGTGGCCACCCTAGGGCGAGCCACAGCTGGGCCAGGGTGGGCGGTCAGGGAACGGTCGCCCGTGCAGGGCATTGCTGTTGGAGGAGGGCCACTCAGTGCTGCATGTCGACGAAGCGGGAGTAGTGGCCCTGGAAGGCCACCGTGACGGTCTTGGTTTGGCCGTTTCGGTGCTTGGCCACGATCAGGTCGGCTTCGCCGGCTCGCTCGGAGGCGTTGTTGTACATGTCGTCGCGGTGCAGCAGGATCACCATGTCGGCGTCCTGCTCCAGCGAACCGGATTCACGAAGGTCGGAGAGCATCGGCTTCTTGTCGGTGCGCTGCTCTGGGCCACGGTTGAGCTGGGAGAGTGCGATCACCGGCACCTCCAACTCCTTGGCCAGCAGCTTCATCTGCCGGGAGAACTCCGAAACCTCCAACTGGCGGCTCTCCACCCGCTTGCCCGAGCTCATCAACTGCATGTAGTCGACGATCACAATCTTCAGGTCGTGGCGCTGCTTCAGCCGTCGCGCTTTGGCTCGGATCTCCATCATCGTCTGGTTCGGAGAATCGTCGATGAACAGCGGGGCAGAGGACACATCCGCGGTCTTGCGGGCGATCCGGCGCCAGTTCTCATCACTCATGTGGCCCTTGCGGATCTCACCGAGCGGCACCTGAGCCTCGGCCGAGATCAGCCTCATCACGATCTCGGACTTGGTCATTTCCAAGCTGAAGAAGGCCGCGCACAGTCCGTGCTGAATCGCGGCTGAGCGCGCGAAATCCAGCCCGAGGGTCGACTTACCCATACCGGGGCGGGCCGCGATGATGATCATCTGCCCGGCATGCAGGCCGTTGGTCAGCTCGTCCAGGTCGGCGAAGCCGGTGGGGACGCCGGCCATCGCGCCGTTCGCGCTGAGGGATTCGATCTCGTCCAGCGTGGACTCCATGAGCGCGCTCAGCGGCTCATAGTCCTCGCTGGACTTGCCATCGGCCACCTCGTAGACGGCCTGCTGGGCGGCGTCGACGATGTTGGCCACGTCACCCTGACCGGCATAGCCGAGCTGGGAGATCTTCATCGCCGCCTCGACCAGCCGGCGCAGGATCGCCTTCTCGCGCACAATCTCGGCGTAGTAGGAAGCGTTGGAGGCGATCGAAACTGTGGCCAGGAGGTCGTGCAGATAGATGTGCCCTCCGGCTCGACCCAACTCGCCACGCTTGGTGAGCTCATCGGCGACGGTGATGGCATCGGCCGGCTCGCCGCGGCCGTAAAGGCCAAGGACCGCGTCGAAGATGATTTCGTGCGCCGGCCGGTAGAAATCGCGACCACGCAGCACTTCGGCGACATCGCCGATCGCGTCCTTGGAGAGCATCATTGCTCCAAGCACACTCTGCTCAGCAGCTACATCTTGCGGTGGGGTGCGATCAACGCCGCCGATTTCGACATCCCTGTCGTACGGCATCACTTCCGCGAGTGACATCTGAACCTCCGGCGCGTCCGAGTTTGGGGTACGAGAAGCACGTTAGGCCGCGCCTCAGACATTTGTTCTGGCTTCTCGCTTCGGCCTACCGTAGTCCTCTCAGCCGGTGCCCTCAATGGCTCCATCCACACCCCCCTGTGGACAAAATGGGGACAACTTTTTCCTCACGCTCAGCCCCCTGTGCACGGCGCGGTGCCACCGGTGTGGACGGAGTCCACTGATTTCTGCGGACATGGCCACGACTAGGGCAATCGAAAAGAATTGGGTGTGTGTGAAAGAAATCTACCGACTTCTTTCGCGATTGGCCCCTGCTTGACAGGCGCACTGTTGGTGGGTGTACAAGCCGGCCGTCTGTGGTGGTTATACACATGGCGTCCACATTCACAGGCTTGGATTGCATACCCGTAGGGGGTACCCTGACAAGGGAGGATGAACTATGGATAGAGAACAGGGTTCGCACCTGTCCCACGAGCCCGCCTGTCACCACGACAGTGGGCATGGGTACTTGGATCACAAGCCGGAGTATCTGCGTCGGCTGAAGCGGATCGAAGGCCAGGCCCGCGGGCTGCAGCGGATGGTCGAGTCGGAGGAGTACTGCATCGACATCCTCACCCAGGTGTCGGCGATGACCAGCGCGCTGGAATCCCTGGCCCTGGCCATGCTGGACGAACACCTGAGTCACTGTGTCGTTCGCGCGGCTCGGGGAACCGATGCCGAAGCTGCCGAAAAGATCGCCGAAGCCTCAGCCGCCATCGCCCGTCTCGTCCGCTCCTAACCGCCAACAAGAAGGAACAACAATGAACGCCAACTACACCGTCACCGGCATGACCTGCGGCCACTGCGTCGCCCACGTCAAAGAAGAGGTTTCCGCAATTCCGGGCGTCACCGAGGTAGCGGTGACGCTGGAAGGCGGCAAGCTCGAAGTCACCTCCGAGGCCCCGATCGACTTCGACCGCATCGTCGAGGCCGTCTCCGAGGCCGGAAATTACAGCGTCGCCTGAGCTGATGAGCACCCCAACGCGGGAATCGGTTGAGCTCGACCTCACCGGGATGACCTGCGCCTCCTGCGCAGCCCGGATCGAGAAGAAGCTCAACAAGCTGGACGGAGTGCAGGCCTCGGTGAACTACGCCACCGAGAAGGCCACCGTGCTCTTTCCGCCGATGCTGAGCATCGATGACCTGATCAAGACGGTGGAGAACACCGGCTACGGCGCAGCTCTGCCGAAACCAGAAGCCACGCCGGTCGACCACGCAGCAGTGCTGCGCCTCCGGCTGATCTGGGCCGCGATCTTCGGCGTCCCGGTGATCGCCGTGGCGATGGTGCCTGCCTGGCAGTTCATCGGCTGGCAGTGGGCCAGCCTGGCGCTCACCCTGCCGGTCTACCTGTGGTCGGCCTGGCCGTTCCACCGTTCCGCGTTGGTCAACGCCCGGCATCGGGCCACCACCATGGACACCCTGATCAGCCTTGGCACCACTGCAGCGCTGGGCTGGTCGCTGTATGCGCTGATTTTCACCACGGCCGGCCAGCCTGGCTATACCCACCCCTTCGATTTCACCTTGATGCGCGGGGACGGGCAGGCAGCGATCTACTTCGAGGCCGTGGCCGGGATCGTGGTCTTCTTGTTGCTGGGACGCTACCTCGAGGCCCGCACCAAGAATGCCGCCGGCGAGGCCGTCCGCACCCTGCTGCATCTGGGCGCCACTGAGGCCACCGTCCTGATCGACGGAGGCGAGGTGCGGGTGCCGATCGCCGAATTGCGCGTCGGTGACGAGTTCGTGGTGCGCCCGGCCGAGGCGCTGGCCACCGACGGTGAGGTGGTGACCGGGGTTTCGGCGATCGACAACTCCTTGGTCACCGGCGAATCGGTGCCGGTGGAGGTCGGGCCCGGAGATGCCGTGATCGGTGCCACCATCAACACCACCGGCCGGCTGACCGTGCGCGCCACCAGGGTCGGCAAGGATACCCAGCTGGCTCAGATCGCTCGGATGGTCACCGAGGCTCAGACCGGTAAGGCCCAGGTGCAGGCGCTGGCCGATCGAATCTCGGCGATCTTCGTTCCCGTGGTGATCTCGCTGTCGGTGCTCACCTTGATCACCTGGCTGTTGCTGGGCGAAAGCGTCTCATTCTCGGCCGCCGCAGCGGTGGCGGTACTGATTATCGCCTGCCCGTGTGCGCTCGGCCTGGCCACTCCCACTGCGCTCTTGGTCGGCACCGGCCGCGGCGCTCAACTCGGCATCGTGATCAAGGGTGCCGCAGCCCTGGAGCGGGCCCGGGGCATCGAGGTGATCGTGCTGGACAAGACCGGCACCTTGACCACCGGCGAAATGGCCGTGGTCGCGGTGCGGCCGGCGGCCGGGGTTGATGAAGCAGAGCTCCTGCGTTACGCCGGGGCTGCCGAGTCCGGCTCGGAGCATCCGGTCGCTCGGGCGATCGCGGCGCATGCAGCCAGCGATCTGGCCGTGACCAGCCTCGACAACACCCCTGGACAGGGCATCACCGCGGTGATCGCCGGACGCGAGGTACGCGTCGGGCGATCGAGGTGGGCCGAAGGTGCAACCAAACGCATCGACGATCCGGGTTCGGCCACGGACACGCCGCAAACGGCTGTGTCCGAAGGCGAATCGTTGCCGGCGACCACTACCGTCGCGGTGGCATGGGAGGGGCAACTGCGCGGCACCATCGAGGTCGCCGACACGGTGAAGCCCACCTCGGCCGAAGCCGTGCGCCGCTTCAGGGAGCTGGGGCTGACCCCGATCCTGCTCACCGGTGACAATCGGGCAACGGCCGAGGCGGTTGCTGCCGAGGTCGGGATCAAGACAGTCGTTGCCGAAGTGCTGCCGGCCGACAAGGTTGCTGCCATCCGCGATCTCCAGCACGACGGTCGCAAGGTGGCCATGGTCGGGGATGGCGTCAACGATTCGGCCGCCCTTGCTCAAGCCGATCTCGGCATCGCGCTGGGAACCGGCACTGATGCGGCGATCCAGGCAGCCGACCTCACCTTGATGCGTGGCGACCTGCGAGTGGCCGCCGACGCGATCCGGCTGTCGCGGGCCACCTTGGGCACCATCAACGGCAACCTGTTCTGGGCCTTCGGCTACAACGTGGCCGCGATCCCTCTGGCCGCACTGGGCCTACTCAACCCGATGATCGCCGGGGCAGCGATGGCCTTCTCCAGCGTCTTCGTCGTGCTGAACAGCCTGCGCCTGCGGGCGTTCCGTCCGCTGCCCTGAGCTGGGCGAGGCCGACCTTGGCCTCACTCGGTTGCGGGCGGCGGATCGTAGGGCGCGTTGACCGTCCGACTCGGGAAGACCTGCCGGCCGTAGTCGGGTTTGAGGCCTTCGGTCACCGCCACCGGACGCCCGGCCGCGAGCTCCTCGTAGATCTCGACGAACTCCTTGGACTGATTCTTGATCGTCCAGCGGGCGGCCATCTCCTTGGAGCGCGCCCGAGCCCGCTCGGCGAATTCGGGATCCTTCAGCGCGTTGATCATGCCCACCATCGCGCCAGCGAGGGAGACAGCGTTCGGCCTGGCCAGCACCGCGTTCACCCCCGGATCGATGACCAGGCGCAATTCGTGGTCGACCATCACAAACGGCAGCCCAGCATGCGCAGCCTCGTGCAGCACCAGCGCTTGAGTGTCGGTGAGCGAGGCGAAAACGAAAGCATCACCAGAGGCGTAGTAGGCCCCCAGCTTCTCCCTGGGAATCTGGCCAGGCAGCTTCACCCCGCCGAAGCGGGCGGCTCGCTGCAACTTGTGACGCAGGCGCTCGGGAGTGTTCTTCCAGTCCCCGACGATCATCAGCTCGGCATTGGGAATCTGATCACGCACCAACTCGAAGGCTTCCAGCATCAAGGTGATGCCCTTCTCCAACGAGATCCGACCGACATAGAGCAGTCGAGGCCCGCGATGCTTGCTGATCGGCGGCAACACTGGCAGCGCATCGGTGCCGTTCGGCACAACCCGCACCCGCGCGTTCGGGGCGATCTCCAGAACCCGCCGGGCGGTCTTGTCTGAAGGGGTGGTCACCAGGTCGGCATCGGTGAGCATGTTGGCAGCCAACTCCAACACTTCCACCTGCGCTCCGCCGCGCCGCGGACGTTTGAAGTTCTGCTGCTTGATCTGAGCCCAGGTCGGTCGCTCGATTCGCAGCTTGTAGACCTTGTAGGCCGCGTTCAGGAGCGGCACCAGATGCCAGTAGTGCTCGGCGTAGGCCTCCAGGTCGGTGTGCCAGGTGATCACTATCGGCCGGTCGGTGCGCTCTGCCACCCACATGCCCAGCAGCCCGATCGGGCCCAGGCCGTGGATGTGGATCACGTCGGGCGGGTTGGACACCATCTGGGCCAGGCGGTAGTCGAAGTCCTGGCCCATACTCAGCCGGACGCCCGCGCCAGGAATCGGCACGCTGGGCAACCGAATCTCGCGCCGGTTGGGATTCTTGGCGTGCGGGTTCGGGCCGTTCGCCTCCGGGGCCACCAGGAGCACCTTGTGCCCGGCGGCGAGCACCTGCTCCTCAAGGAACTGGACGGCGTACAACAACCCCGAGTGCGCCGGACCGTAGTTGTCGGTGAACTCGGCGATGGTCAGCGGTTTGGGGGTCGGATCGACAACGCCTGACTGATCCTCGACCGAGGCTGCGTCCTGGCTGATCTGAGCACCTTCCTCGATGGCAACGATCACACTGTAGTCGCCGGTCCGACCCGGCCTAAGACGCCCGCACGGACGTCTCAGGCGAACCGACTACCCGGCCAAGGAGGCATAGGTGGATTGGGCGTTCTCCAACGCGGCCACGTAGCCGGCGCGGGCGTAAGCGTGGCCGTCGGCCTCCAGCGGCACCGCCAGCCGTCCACGGAAGTCGGCCACTGAGGCGAAGCCGCGAGCCTTGGTCCATTCCTCGACATTGTGGATCACATCGCTGGCATAGCCGGCGCCGTGTCGCACCAACGCTGAAGTGGTCATCACCACATCGGCGCCGGCCAGCAGATAGGCGATGACGTCCTCGGCAGTTTCCACCCCAGAACTGGCTGCCAACGAGGCAGATGTCTGGTTGCGCAGGGTGGCGATCCAGGTACGCGGCACGCTGGCGTCGGCCGGTGTGGAGAGGCTGAGTCCAGAGACCACCGACATGTCGGGCACATGCACTCTGGGTTGCAGGAATCGGTTGAACAACACCAACCCGGACGCGCCCGCTTCGACCAACTGCAGGGCGAAGTTGCCGACACTGGAGAAGTAGGGCGACAGCTTCACTGTCACCGGAATCTCCACGGCCGCTGTCACCGCTGCAACGATTTCCAGGTGCCGTGCCTCCACTTCGGCGCCGGTGATCGAGACGTCACCGGGCACGAAGTAGATGTTGCATTCCAACGCTGAGGCGCCGGCTTCGGCCAGCTGCTTGGCGTAGCGGGTCCAGGAGCCGATCCTGGCAGCGTTGAGGCTGGCGATCAGGGGGATTTCGATCGCGGCGGCGCTGCGCTCTACCAAGCTCAGATAGCCCCGCCCTGGATCGGGTTCGACTGCGGGGGTGGGGAAGAAACTGGTGGCCTCGGCGAAGGAATCCGCGTAGGACTCCTCCAGTTCGGCGTCCTCGGCCGCCTCCCGCAGCAGCCTCTCGGCGAACAGCGAGTGCAGCACCACCGCTCCCAGGCCGGTGTCGGCCAGCGCCTTCACTCCTTCGACGCTCTGGGTCAGCGGTCCGGCTGAGGCGACCAGCGGGCTGCGTAAGGCCAATCCCAAGTAGTTGGTGTCCATGACTCCCTCTTTGTGACGGTGGCGAACCGGGCTGCGGGCACCGACCGTTTGCAGCGGTGCTGAGACCTTGCTTCGCCTCTTAGTGAACCCATTGCATCAGAAGTCAGCAGGTGGTGGGGCCGGACCCCGCAGAATGCGCAGGCGTGGGACTACTAACCGTGGCTGGCGTTGCGATTCGCAAGGTCACAGCCGGCCCGCGCAATGCAAGAGCGAGCCCAGCTCGCAACAAGGCCGGCGCCGACCTTGCTGCGAGCTGGGCTGACCTTCGATCGATCGAAGGTGTAGGCGTTCAGGCCTTCGCGACGGTCGCGAACCGCTCGGCGCCGCGGGTGGCCATCTCTTCGTATTCGGCCCAACGGCGGTTCACCTGCTCCTGGCCCAGCTCGAGGAGATGTTCGGCGGCTTCCGGATCGGAATCCATCAGCATCCGGAACCGCAGCTCCTTGGAGTGGTAGTCGCGCAGGCGCATTCGCGGACGAGGCGAATCCAGCAGGAACGGGTTCTTGCCTGCCTCGCGCAGCACCGGGTTGTAGCGCATCAGCGGCCAGTGCCCAGAAGCCACCGCTGCATACTGCTGATCCAAGCCCTTGCGCATGTCGATGCCGTGGGCGATGCAGTGGCTGTAGGCCAGGATCAGGCTCGGGCCGTCGTAGGCCTCAGCCTCGCGGAAGGCCTTCAGCGTCTGCTGCGGGTCCGCGCCCATCGCCACCCTGGCGACGTACACGTTTCCGTAGGCGGTGGCTTGCAGCGCCATGTCCTTCTTGTGGGTCAGCTTGCCGCCGGCGGCGAACTTGGCCACTGCGCCCATCGGAGTCGACTTGGACGCCTGGCCGCCGGTGTTGGAGTACACCTCGGTATCGAGCACCAGGATGTTCACATTTCGCCCAGAAGCCAGGACGTGGTCGACGCCGGCCGAACCGATGTCGTAGGCCCAGCCGTCGCCGCCGACGATCCACACGCTGCGACGCAACAGGTGGTCGGCCACCGAACGAAGATCCTCGACCTGCTCCCCGCTCATTGAATCCAGCTGTACCTTGAGTGCCTCCACCCGCGCCCGCTGTTGGCTCAGCTCCGACTCGTACTTCTGGGGTGCGTCCAGGATCGTATCGACGGTCTCCTCGCCCAGCTCAGCGCGCAACTCCTCCAGGCGTTTGCGGGCGTTGGTGGTGTGCAGGTCAGCGGCTAGACGCAGACCCAGCCCGAATTCGGCGTTGTCCTCGAAGAGCGAGTTCGACCACGCCGGGCCCCGTCCGTACTTGTTGGACGACCAGGGCGTGGTGGGCAGGTTGCCGCCGTAGATGGAGGAACACCCGGTGGCATTCGCCACGGTCGCCCGGCCGCCGAACAGCTGGGTGAGCAACTTCAGGTAGGGAGTTTCCCCACAGCCCGAACATGCCCCGGAGAACTCGAAAAGCGGCTCCAGGAATTGGGTGCCGCGCACGTTGGCGAAGTCCACTCGAGACCGGCGGTTGACCGGGATGGATTCGAAGAACTTCACGTTCGCGATTTCCTTGGCCTTCTCCAGCAGCGGTACCACGTTGATCGCGCGGCGGGTGCTGCTGGCTCCGTCGGGCTTCACCGGGCAGGCCTCGGTGCACAGCCCACAGCCGGTGCAGTCCTCGGCGTAGACCTGCAGGGTGTAGCGGGAGCCGGGGAAACCGGCAGCATTCAGCGGGGCAGAGCCGAAGCCTTCGGGCGCTCCCTCCAGCGCCGAGTCGGTGTAGTACTTCGCGCGCAGCACCGCATGGGGGCAGACGAAGGCGCAGTTGCCGCACTGGATGCAGGCGGAGGAGTCCCATTCGGCGACGAAGTCGGAGATGTTGCGCTTCTCGTACTTCGTGGTGCCGGACGGGTAGGTGCCGTCCACCGGCAGGGCGCTGACCGGCAGTTGATCGCCGGTGCCCAACAGCATCGAAGCCGTGACCTCCCGGACGAACTGCGGAGCAGTGCCGGGAACCGGCGCGATCATGCCCTTCTCTCCCACCGGTGCGGCGGGGACCTCGACCTGGCGCAGGTGCTCGACCGAGGCGTCGACGGCAGCCTCGTTCTTGGCCACGATGTCGGCGCCCTTCTTCAGGTAGGTCTTGCGGATCGTCGCCTTGACCTCCTCGATCGCCTCCGCGCGCGGCAGCACTTTGCTGATCGCGAAGAAGCAGGTCTGCAGCACGGTGTTGGTGCGTCGCCCCATGCCGGCCTTGCGGGCCACCATGTTGGCGTCGATCGCCCACAATTCGATGCCCAGCGCGATGATCTTGGCCTGCATCGGCACCGGCAGGTGCGCGAACGTTTCGGCCGGTTCGTAGGGGGTGTTGACCAGCAGGATCGTGCCGGGACGGGCGAACTCCAACACGTCCACGCGCTCCAGGATCGACCAGTGGTGAACCCCGATGAAGCCGGCCTTGCTGACCAGGTAGGGCGCCTCGATCGGCTTGGGGCCGAAGCGCAGGTGGGAAACCGTGCGCGAGCCGGATTTCTTGGAGTCGTAGACGTAGTAGCCCTGGGCGTACGTGTCGGGGATGGCGCCGATGATCTTGACGCTGTTCTTGTTGGCACCAACCGTGCCGTCCGAACCGAGACCGTAGAAGACCGCCCGTAGAGTTGCCGGATCTTCGATGTCGACGCTCGGGTCGTAGTCAACGCTGAGCATGGTCACGTCATCGTTGATGCCGACGGTGAAGCGGGGACGCGGTGCCGGCTTGGCGAGTTCGTCGAACACGCCGACCACCATGGCCGGGGTGAACTCCTTGCTGCTCAGTCCGTAGCGACCGCCGGTGAGGAGCGGCAACTGCTCGCGCTTGCCTGCCGCGTGGGCTTCACCCATGGCGGCGGCGACGTCGAGGAACAGCGGTTCGCCGCCGGAGCCGGGCTCCTTGGTGCGGTCCATCACCGCAACCACCTTGGCGGTGGTCGGGATAGCGGCCAGCACCTCTTCGGTGGGGAAGGGACGGTACAACCGGATCTGCACCACCCCAACCTTTTCGCCCAAGCCAACGAGGTGCTCGACCGTGGAGCGGACGGTCTGAGCCCCCGACCCCATGATCACCAGCACCCGGTCGGCATCCGGCGCGCCGTAGTAGTCGACCAGGTGATATTGACGCCCGGCGATGGTGGCGAAGGCGTCCATGGCATCGGTGACCGTGCCCGGAACCGCCAGGTAGTAGGAGTTGGCCGATTCGCGTCCCTGGAAATAGGTGTCTGGGTTCTGCGCGGTCCCGCGAATGTAGGGATGCTCCGGCGAAAGGGCCCGCCGACGGTGCGCGCGGACCAGTTCCTCCGGCACCAACTCGCGCAGCTGGCCGTCGGTCAGCAGCTCGACGCCGTTCTCCTCGTGGCTGGTGCGGAAGCCGTCGAAGAAGTGCAGGAAAGGCACCCGGGAGTGCATCGTGGCGAGCTGCGAGATCGCAGCCATGTCATGAGCCTCTTGGACGCTGGAGGAGTTGAGCATGGCGAAGCCGGTCTGCCTCACAGCCATCACGTCCTGGTGGTCGCCGTAGATGCTCAAACCCTGGGCAGCCAGTGAGCGGGCTGCGACGTGGAGCACCATCGAGGTGAGCTCGCCGGCGATCTTGTACATGTTCGGGATCATCAGCAGCAGGCCTTGGGAGGCGGTGAAGGTGGTGCTCAGGGCGCCACCTTGCAGCGCGCCGTGCAGCGCACCGGCAGCACCGCCTTCGGATTGCATCTCGATGACCGTCGGGACGGTGCCGTACACATTCGCCCTGCCAAGGGAGGCCCACTCATCGGCCAACTCGGCCATCGTGGAACTTGGGGTGATCGGGTAGATGCTGCACAGCTCGTTGAGCCGGTAGGACGCCGAGGCTGCAGCTTCGTTCCCGTCGATGATTACCCGGCTCATCAGTTCTCCTCGATCATGGCGATGGCACCTACCGAGCACTGATCGGAACAGGTGCCGCAGCCGGTGCATTTCTCGTAGTCGTAGCGGTAGCGGTTGCCCTTGCCGAGCTTGATCACCGCGTCCTCGGGGCAGGCGCCAAGGCAGCCGTCACACTCGAAACAGTTGCCGCAGCTCAAGCAGCGGGCGGACTCGGTGTGGGCGTGCTCGTCGGTAAGGCCACCGACGATCTCGTCGAAATCGGTGATTCGGTCGTCGGCTTCCAACTCCGGCTGGGTGTTGCGGCGGGCGTCGCCGAAGTACCACAGGTTGAGCTTGGTGAAGTCGGCCAGCTCATGCTTGGGGCGATCGGCGAATTCCCGCCCGGCCAGCCAGGCATCGATCTGCCGGGCGGCGCGCTTGCCGTGCCCGACACCGATGGTCACCGTGCGCTCTGAAGGCACCGCATCGCCACCGGCGAAGATGCCGGGAACGTCGGTCATCAAGGTGCGCGGGTCGACCTGCACCACGTCGTGGTCGAAGTGCATACCGGAAATGCGTCGCAGGAAGTTGGAGTCGGTCTCCTGGCCGAGCGCCAGAATCACGGTGTCGGCTTCCAGCTTCTCGAAGCGGCCGGTGCCGTGGGCCTTGCCGGCCTCGTCCAGCTCCATGATTTCGACGGTCAGATCGTCTTCATCGACCCGGCTGATGGTGCGCAGCCAGTTCATCGTGACGCCCTCGGCTTCGGCACCTTCCTTCTCCTCGGCATGCGCCGGCATCTGCTCCTCGGTGCGCCGGTAGACGATGATCGACTCCTCTGCACCCAGCCGACGAGCGACTCGAGCGGCATCCATTGCAGTGTTGCCGCCGCCGTAGACGGCTACCTTGCGGCCGATCAGCGGACGTTCGCCAGAGGCGACATCACGCAGGAAGGTAACCGCGTCGAAGATCTTGGACGCATCTCGGTTGGGAATGTCGATCCGCTTGGAGAGGTGGGCACCGATAGCCACGAAGACGGCCTCGAAGCCACCTTCGGCCTGGTCGGCGAGCAGATCCTTGACGGTGTAGTCGGTGGTGATCTTCACCCCGAGGCCGATCAGCCGGGCGATCTCGGCGTCCAGCACATTGCGGGGAAGGCGGTATTCGGGGATGCCGTAGCGCATCATGCCGCCGGGCAGTGGCGAGGAGTCGCGGATCTCCACCTCATGGCCCATTCGGGCCAGCTGGCAGGCTGCGCTCAAACCCGAGGGGCCGGCGCCGATGACCAGAACCTTGCGACCAGAGGAGAAGCGAGGCTTCTCGAACTGCCAACCCTTCTCCACCCCCAGGTCACCGAGGTAACGCTCGACGGAGTGAATGGAGACTGCGCCGTCGAGCTCTTCGCGGTTGCAGGCTGCTTCACAGGGGTGGTAGCAGACTCGGCCGTGAATGGCTGGAAACGGGTTGTTCTTGGTCAGCTCGCGCCAGGCGGCTTCTTCTTCGCCGGCCTTGACCAGCCGCAACCACTCCTGAATGTTTTCCCCTGCCGGACAAGCGTTGTTGCACGGTGGGAGTCGATCGAGGTAGATCGGCATCCGGGTTCGAACCGGAGCGACCCTTCCGCCTCCTACGGCGAGATCCGGCAGCTCGGTGATGTCGCGGGCCATGGGCCACCCTTCTTTGGGCAAATTGGATTCGTCTGCAATCTACTCCCCACCGATGGCCGCGCCGAATGGCGATGGGCGTTCTGAACGCCCCGCGCAGGTGGGGTGGGTCACCTTTGCAGCGCCGCTGTGGATTGGTGGTGGGACTGGGCCGGAAATCATGGAACACTGTTCTCGGTTGTAGATCTTGGTGGTTCTGGACGCAGGTCCTCAGCGGCCGAGTAGGCGTGGGAGCGTCGGAACGCGGCCAGATCGGATCCACGAATGAACCAACGCCGGCCCAGGGGCAAGGTGACGCCGTTCCGCAGGATGTTGCCGATCCCTGCGGTACCGGCCGGCCACCCCGAGCCCGCGAAGTCCGAGGCTGATGCGCGTGCGCTGCTGGCCGAGTTGATGTCTTTGGATGTGGCCATCCCCGCGGCCACCAGGACCCGGTTCGACGAACCGGAAGGGCCGGCGAGGGCCACCGTGGTGGTCTGGCACGGCTTCACCAATGCACCCTCCCAATTCGTCCCCGTGGCCCAGGCGCTGGCCACCCAAGGATTCCGGGTGCTGGTACCGCGAATGCCGCACCACGGGCAGGCCGATGTGCGCACCCGCGATCTGGCGGATCTGCGGGTGGCTGAGTTGGTCGAGCATGCCGACGCCTGCCTCGACATCGCTGCCGGTTTCGGTGACCCGGTCTGGGTGATCGGGCTATCAGCGGGGGCCACCCTGGCCGCGTGGGTTGCCGCCACTCGGGCAGAGGTGGACCGCCTGGTGTTGGCCGCGCCGCTGGTGGCACCCAAGGCGCTGCCGCTACCGCTGGTGCGGTTGTTCGTCCGGTTCCCCACGGTGGTGCCGAACTGGTATTTCTGGTGGGATCCGCGCAAGAAGGGTGAACTCGGCGGCAGCCCGTACGCCTATCCGGGGTTTCCGATGCGGGGGATCATTCCCTATCTCCACTTGTCGGAGGCGCTATTCGACCACTTGGTCGAGGCCAACCATCAGTTGCAGCGCACGGTGCTGATCAGCAACCCCAAAGACCTGGCGATTCGCCGCGATGTCGCCCTCGCTTTCGCCGAAGAGGTCTTCTTCGGCCACGCCGACTCCGCAGGGGTGGCTGTGGTTGATCCCGCGTTGAAGTGGATGCACGACTTCGTTGATCCCTACTCTCCTGATGCTGGAAGCACTGAGCAGGTGCTGGCGATCATGCTGGCCTGCCTGGGGGTGGCCGATCCGGGTGCCGGTGGCTTACTTGTGCCCCCATTGGTGGTCGCCCAGCCATGAGTTCATTTACTTGGCCCACACACCTGACGCAGGCGTGTGTGAGCGGTAACATTGCCGCGTGAATGATGCAGTGATCCGCCTTGAGGGCGCGGACCGAGCCATTGAGGTACTGCCGTTTGGGGCGAGCCTGCACCGCTTCGAGGTCGCGCGCCCGGACGGGCCTTGGGCCAACATCGTGTTGTCCCGTTCCGACCCGACCAAGACCCACCAGGCTTACCTGGGGGCCAGCGTTGGCCGCTATGCCAATCGGTTGGCCGGAGCCGGCTTCGATCTGGACGGTCGGCACTATCAGTTGCTGGCCAACGAAGGGGCGAACCAGCTCCACGGCGGGCCCAACGGTTTCTCCGAGCTCACCTGGACGGTGATCGGCAAGACCGCGAACGAGGTGCAGCTCCAGCTGATCAGCCCCGACGGCGACCAGGGGTATCCCGGGGAGTTGAGCGTCACCGCCGCCTTCGCGCTGATTCCCGGTGGTGCGCAGGTGACCTACACCGCCCGCACCGATGCGCCGACCGTGGTGAACCTCACCGCTCACCCCTATTTCCGGCTCGGGGGGGAGAGCATCGAATCTCACCGACTCACCGTGCGGGCCAGCCGGTATACCCCGGTTTCGCCTGATCTGATCCCCACCGGCGAGATCCGACCTGTGGCCGGGTCTTCCGCCGACTTCCGCACCCCAGTGCTGCTCAGGCAGGCATTGGCCGCGTGCCAGACCGACGGGGTTGGCGTCAACGGCGGGTTCGATCACAACTTCGTTGTGGACGGTGCAGGGATGCGGGAACATGCCCGTCTCCTCGGCCCGGACGGGCTGGAGCTGGTGATGAGCAGCGATGCTGTCGGCGTCCAGATCTATTCGGGGGAGAGCCTCGACCGAGCCGGGTTGGCGATTGAGGCGCAGGGCTTCCCCGATGCCCCGAATCAGCCAGGCTTCCCGGCGTCGGTGCTGCGTCCGGGGGAGTTGTATCAAACCACCACCAAGTGGGTGGTGCAGGAAAGCTGAACGCAGCCGCGACCGCAGCTGGCCACAAGCGCCTGGCAAAGCCTGCGGTGACCGGTGCGGTTGATCGAACCAGAGAGGCATGACCAGTGTCGAGGCATTGCACAGATGGCCGCGCGGGCGTGGCCGGCCCCGCGATCGGCGAGCCGTGCCTTTCGGCGCTGGCCCTAGGTCGGGGAATGGCCGAAGCCGTGGTGCGTGGTGGCCGATCGGCTATCGGGGAATGGCCCCTTAGCCCGGCTTTCGCGCCACTTGAGTTGCGCCTCGCGGGGTCCGATAAGGGAGGAACGCGATGCCAGTAGGCGGGGATCGTGGACCCAGTTTGCGCGATGTGGCCAAGCGGGCCGGGGTGTCTCATCAGACGGTTTCACGGGTCATCAACGGCTCCCCGAACCTGCGCCCAGAGACGAGGGATCGAGTGCTGGCAGCGATCGGGGAGCTCGATTACCGACCCAGTGCTCTCGGCCGAGCATTGGCCAGAGGCCGGTCGCGGCGGATCGGCGTGCTGATCGAATCATCCTCGGAATATGGGCCGATGGGGACCTTGCGGGGAGTGGAAATGGCAGCCCGCAGCGCCGGGTATTCGACCACCACCTACACTGCCTCACCGGATGCCCCTGCGGCGTTCCGTGAGGGCGCCGAATTCCTCGGTCTCCAGGATGTGGACGGAATCGCGATCATCGCACCACGGGTGGAAACGATCCGGGCATTACCGGAACTGAACCTGCCCAAGGCTGTGGTGCTCCTCGGGGGTCTGCTCGGCCCTGAAGGACCTCCCGACGTGTCGGTTGGCTTGGCCAGAGTCGGAGTCGATCAGGTGCTGGGTACCTGGTTGGCAACCGATCACCTGATCGGGCTGGGGCACACGGTGATCGGCCACCTGGCTGGACCCCAGGACTGGCTCGACGCTCGGGCCCGAAACCAGGCCTGGCGAAGTGCGATGACCAAGTCGGGCCTAGCCCTGCCGCCGATTGTCGAGGGTGATTGGCGGGCCGAATCGGGCTACCAGGCCACTGACGCGATCTTGGCGATCCCTGGCCTGACGGCGGTGTTCGCCGCCAACGATCAGATGGCCCTCGGGTTGATTCATGGTCTTGCCGCTCGCGGCTTGAGGATTCCTGAAGACATCAGTGTCGTCGGGTTCGACAACATCGCCGACAGCGGACATTTCCGTCCGCCTTTGACCACGGTGAACCAGGACTTCGAGGCTCTAGGCCGATCCGGAGTGGCCACGATCCTGCGGCAGCTGGGCGAGGACATCCCCGAGACTGCTGCTGTGGTGGTCCCGCACCTGGTGGTACGGGAGTCCACCTGCGCGCCGCTGCGCTAGCCCGAGGGTCGCCCCAGCCGTGGGGGATTACGGCTAGGGCGACCGATCAGGCCCACCGACAGTAGGACCTAAAGGTGTTCGATCGCGGTGTGCTCGATCGGCAGGCCGCGACGGAACCGCTGCAGATACGCGTTGAAGCCGGCCACCGCCGTCGGGTCCGGAGACATCGTGACCAGTTGGGCCTCGCTGAAGACCTGCTGACGCAGATACTCGGCAAGTTCGGCCGGGCCGGATTCATTGCTGGCGAATGCGGCCAGCACCGCCATTCCCCAGGCCCCACCTTCGGCGGCGACTTCGCCCACCGAGATGTCGGTGTTCAAAGCTGCGGCCAGAATTCCCTGGCCTACGCCCTTGGTCTTGAACAGGCCGCCGTGGGCGAACAGCGAATCCAGTTGCACCTGTTCCTGGGTCAGTGCGTCCATGCCGATGCGCAGGGTCGCCAACATCGAGAACAGTTGGACGCGGACGAAGTTGGCCAGAGTCAGCGAACTGTCCGGAGTGCGGGCGAACAGCGGGCGGCCCTCCTCAAGTCCGACGTTGTGTTCTCCGGAAAGGTAGTTGTAAGCCAGCAGCCCGCCGCCGTCGGGGTCTCCATCGAGCGCGGCGTTGAACAAGGTGGCGAAGATCGTCGAGGAGTCGGTGTGAACGCCGAGGCGGTTGGCGAAGTCGCCGAACACTCCAGCCCAGCTGTTGAGCTCGCTGGCGCCGTTGTTGCAATGCACCATGGCCACGGGATCCCCGGCGGGGGTGGTGACCAGATCCAACTCGGAGTGGCGACTACCCAACGCCCGCTCGAGCACCACCATCGCGAAGATGGACGTACCTGCGCTCACGTTGCCGGTGCGGGGAGCCACCGAGTTGGTGGCCACCATGCCGGTGCCGGCATCACCTTCGGGAGGGGCCATCGGTGCGCCGGACTGCAGCGCCCCGCTGGGGTCGATCAGGCGTGCGCCGGCCTCAGTGAGGCGACCGGCGGGCTGACCGGCCCGGACCACCCGGGGTAGCAGTTGGTTCAGCCCGATGTGCAATCCGCGTCCACCGACCAGGTCGTCGAAGCGGAGCAGGAGCTGCTCGGCATAGGTACCGGTTTCGGAGTCGATGGGGAACATGCCGCTGGCATCACCGATGCCGAGAATGCGCTCGCCGCTCAATTGCCAGTGGACGTAGCCGGCCAAGGTGTTCAGGTGCGCCAGCCGCGAAAGGTGCTCCTCGCCGTTGAGAACGGCCTGGTAGAAGTGGGAGATGCTCCACCGTTGCGGGATGTTCATCTCGAACAGGTCGCTGAGTTGAGTGGCCGCTTCGCCGGTGTTGGTGTTGCGCCAGGTGCGGAACGGCACCAGTTGGCTTCCGGCGGCGTCGAAGGCGAGGTAGCCATGCATCATGGCCGAGACGCCAAGGCTGCCGAGCTTGTCGAGTCGGCAACCGTATTGCTGCTGCACCTGGTTGGCGAGATCGGCGAAACATCCCTGGATGCCGGCCCAAACCGCGTCCAGGGAATAGGTCCAGGTGCGGTTGATGAACTGGTTCTCCCACTCGTGGCCGCCGACGGCCAGCACTGCGTGGGCTTGATCGATCAACACCGCCTTGATCCGGGTGGAGCCAAGTTCGATTCCCAGGGCAGTGCGGCCGCTGGTGATCGCTTCGCGGGCTTCTACGGGATCTAGCATCGCTGTTCCTCCTCATTGAGTGGTCGATGGTAGAATGTGACCGCTCACATTATACCGACCAAAGGTGGTTTGGCATGTGTCTTGGACGAGACGCTTCTATCGGAACCCTCGATTGCGCGGGGGTGGAGTGATGGGTCAGGTACCGGCTCGGGTTCGCCGACTCGTTGAAGACCTCAAGGCTGAGGTCGCCGCACTGCACGCTGAACTGCCCCGTAACAATCTGGTGGTCTGGACCGCCGGAAACGTCTCCGCACGGGTACCGGGCGAGGAGTTGCTGGTGATCAAGCCGTCGGGAGTCTCTTACGACGAACTCAGCGCCGAAGCGATGGTCGTGTGCGACTTCGATGCGCAACTGGTCGAGGGCGACCGCGCGCCGTCCTCGGACACCGCAGCGCACGCCTACGTCTACCGGCACATGCCCGAGGTTGGCGGCGTCGTCCACACCCATTCCGACTACGCCACGGCCTGGGCGGCTCGGCGGGAGCCCATCCCGTGCGTCCTGACGATGATCGCCGATGAGTTCGGTGGAGATATTCCGATCGGGCCTTTCGCTCTGATCGGTGATGACTCGATCGGCAAGGGCATCGTGGAGACTCTGCGCGGCAGCCGGTCCCGCGCGGTGCTGATGGCCAATCACGGCCCGTTCACCATCGGAGCTGACGCGCGAGACGCGGTGAAGGCTGCGGTGATGGTTGAGGACGTGGCCCGTACGGTGCACCTGGCCAGGCAGCTCGGGGATCCGATTCCGCTCGCCCCCGAAGACATCGATCGGCTGTTTCAGCGCTACCAGAACGTCTACGGCCAGCACTGAGCACCGCAGCGTCGCCAGGGGGCGTTTGGGGGAGCCGCTGTTCGAAGTGGTTGCGGGCTCATTGAGGGTCAAGGCCGCTAGGCGCGGGCGCATCGATTCCCGGGTTCATCAGATGGGCCTTCAGTTCGGCCAGTTCTGTGGCTAGCCGCTCAACCTGGGCGCGAGTCGCAGCCTCTTCCTTTTCGGTGACGGCTGCCACTTTCTGGACGAGCCAAGACGCGATTGTTGCGGTAACCACCCCAAGGAGGGCGATGCCGCAGACCATCAAGGCGACGGCCACGAACCGTCCGGTCGTGGTCACCGGGTAGCGGTCACCGTACCCGACGGTGGTGATGGTGGTGAGGGACCACCAGAGGCCATCGCCGAGGTTGACGATGTTTGCGCCTGGCTGGCCTCTTTCGGCATCGGTGACGGCGAGTGCGCCGATGGTGATGAGGAGAACGGTTGCACCAGCGGTGTAGGTGACCACCTTGCCGCGAAGTTGTTGAGTGCTGGTTCGGTTGAGAATGGACAACAGCGCAAGGAGGCGAATCAACCTGAGGGGACGCAGCAGCGGAAGGGCGACGACCGCCAGGTCGAACAAGTTCGTCTTGATGAAGTCCCATTTGCGAGCCGACAGAGTCAAGCGCACCAGGTAGTCGAGGGCGAAGAGCCCCCAGGCCGCCCATACCGCGTCTTCGCAGAGCTCAGCTCCCCAGGTTGGCAAATCGGGAGCGGCGATGGGGATGGCGTAGGCCACCAGAAAGGCGATGGCCACCACTGTGAGCGGCCACTCAGTTAGTCGTTCCCACCGTTTGAGGCGCTCCATGAAGGCAGGCTAGAACAAAACTGGGATGCTTTGGGTGGAAGCGATAGCGGATCGCCGTTGTGCCTTCAGCCGGGTCCGACCGCGAAGGTAGCTGAGCCCCTCGATAGGGCCCGCGTGACAGCTTCGGCCGACGCCGCCGCCCGATCTAGGCCCCCCGCTCCTCGGTGACACCGATGGCTGCCGAGCCCCCACCGGTCCGTTCCAGGCTGGCCAAACCAGCCGCCAGGGCAAGGCAGAGTGGGGAGTAGAGGCGTAGGTCGTTGCGGCGGAACTCTGGGGTTGAGGCTTGGGGCGCGAACAGGCATTGGGCGAACCCGCAGACGCCTCGTAGCGCCAGAACGGCGGCTGCCGGCAGGGTCAACAACCGTGCGGCTCTGGAGCGGCGGCATCAGGACCCGTAGGGCTGCGGGCCCGGTAGAGCTGAAGTTGTGAGCGGCGGGTGGCGTCATCGGCAGTCTCCGTACAGTGATGTATGGAGACTGACCGTACACCGCTGTACGGTAGCCTTTCAACATGCCCGCCGCGCCCAAGAAGCGACTCTCCAGGCGAGACTGGATCGAGGCCGCGATGGTCGTGGGCGCTGAAGTCGGCGTCGGCAAGATTTCGGTCGAAGAGCTGGCCACGCGGGTCGGAGCCACCCGGGGCAGCTTCTATTGGCACTTCACTGATCGGGCCGAACTGATTGATGCGGTGTTGGCCCAGTGGGAGGAGCGCGCCACCGCAGCGCCGATAGAGACCCTCGAACCACTGCCTGCAGACGTCGCGCTGGAACGATTGGTGGGGATCGCTTTCGGCGCTTCACAAGCCGAGGACGCCGCCGAGTGGCGGTTGATCACAGCGGTCGACGACCCAAAGGTCGGGCCGGTCGTAGCCCGTGTTCATCGGCGTCGGCTGGCCTTCACCGAGAAGCTGCTGATCGACAAGGGAATGCCCGCTGCCGAAGCGGCCGAACGTGCCCGGGTGGCCTATGTCGCCTATCTGGGCAGCTTGGCCCTGCGTCAGTTCGACCCGGACGGCCCGAACCTCGGACCGGCACTGCTGCGCATGTTGGGTTGATCCCGTGGTGAGGCTCGGCTTCCCCCGGCCGGCTGCAGGGGTTCTTCGACCGGCCGGGGCAGGTCAGACTCCCAGCCGCACTTCCCGGTCGCAGCGGGCGATCACCATCGGATCGTGAGTGATCACCAGCACCGCCGAATCGGCAGTGGTCGACCAGATGTCATCCATCAGCGCGGTCGCGGTGAGCGTGTCCAGATGCTCGGTCGGCTCGTCCAGAATCAACACTTGGTAGTCACCGACCAACAACCGGGCCAATGCCACCCGGCGAGCTTCGCCGCCGGACAACTGGGCGCCGGTTTCGCCGACCAGGCGGTTGGCCGGAAGGCGGAGCCCGGCCCGATCGAGAGCGGCGCCCACTTCGGCTTCGGTGGCGTCCCGGTTACCGATCTTCACGTTTTCCGCGATCGTAGTGGTGAAGATGTGAGCGTCCTGGGCCAGGTAGCCGACCCGTCCACGGACCGACGACTCGCCACCCAGCGCCGGAATCAGCCCCAGCACGGTGGCTGCCACAGTGGTCTTGCCCACTCCGGACGGTCCGACCAGTGCCACCCGTTCGCCGGTGGCCAGTTCAAGATCCAACCCTTCGACGACCGGGGATTGCCCTGGCCATCCGGCCTTCAGGCCACGCAGGCTGACACCAGGATCAGCTACGGGGTCGGCTTGGGCCGGCAGATCGCCGCAGCCGATCGGCGCAGTGTCCAACACCGCTTCAACACGGGCGAGCGCCGTCTTGGCGCGGGTGTTGGTCTGTGCGGCCTGGACCAACGTCGACAACGCCTCGTGCAGGGCCAGCGGCGTGAGCACCAAGACGGCCAACAAGGTGGCGGCCATCGAGTAGTCCGGCGGCACCGGCCCAGTGGTGAACACGATCGTGTGCATCCAAGCGATCATCGCTGTACCCAGGGTCCCGTCGGCCACCTGGGACCCACCGATCAGGAGTGCCCCGATCACCGCGCCGCCGGCGGCCAATACCTGGGCACCGGAGGCCACGCCGCGCACCCAGGTGCTGCGAGCTTCGTTGTTGCGCAACCGCTCGTCAACCTCAGCGAGCTTGCCCGTGTACTCCTCAGCTGCACCGTAGGCAACCAGGTCGGGCGCCGCACTGGCGACCTCGTGGACGCAGTCGCCCAGGCTGCCTCGCAGCGGCACAGCCTCGGCATCTGCCTTGGCCGAGACACGCTGGGCCAGCCAGGGCAGCAGCAAGCCAGCCAGTACTGCGCTGGCCAATACCACCAGGGCAGCGCCGGGGGAGATGAAGGCCAGTCCGACAGCGGTCAATACGATCACCAGCGAGGACGCGATGAAGGGAACCCACACCCGCACGACCAGGTCCTGAATAGCCTCAACGTCAGCCACGACCGTGGTCAGCAGGTCGCCTCGGCGCCTCCCGATCAAGGTGGTTTGAGCCAGCCGGGTATAGGTCTCCAGCCGCAGTGCCGACTGCAGGCGCAAGGCGACGCTGTGCCCGGCAAGACGCTCGGAATAGCGAAGCACACCGCGGGAGATGGCGAAGAACCGCACCAACACCGAGGGTGCTTGCAAAAACAGCGGTGGCACCAGCAGTGCGGCGAAGGAAAGCAACCACGCTGAAATCGCCAGCAACGCCACTGAGGCTGCGGTCGCGCTGAACGCCAGAAAGACCGATAGCCCCAGCCATCGCCGCGACTTGGGCACCGCGTCCAGCAGTCGGATGATCAGTTTGCGATCATCGGTGGCTGTCGCAAGGTCGTCGGGGTCGACCGGAGAGGGTTCAACAGTCGCCTCGAGATCAGCCTTGCGCTCGGGCGTGGAGACTACGGGCGGTTCGACGGGCCGTTCGGGAGCCTCGATGGAGATCACCCGATCCGCGGCTTCGAGAACCGCTGGCCGGTGGCTGACCACCAGGGCCGCCACTCCGGCCTCGCGCAGGCTGTTGAGCAGGACGGCTTCAGCATCGGCATCCAGCCCGGCAGTCGGCTCGTCCAGGACGAGTAAACGACCGCCGTCACGGTTGATCCGCAGCAGAGCGCGTGCAGTGGCGATGCGGCGGCGCTCACCGGCCGAAACGCCCTCGGCGTCGTCGCCCACTGCCTGGCTCAGATGCAGGTCGGGGGCGCCGGCCGCGGCCAATGCTGCGTGCAGTTCCTCGTCACTGGCGTGCGGGCTGCCGAGTCGGACGTTGTCGGCGATATTGCCGTTGACCAGGCCGGGGAACTGGCCGACATAAGCCACCTGGCGCCGCCAGGCGGCCCAATCGGTGATCGGGGCGCCATCGGTGAGGATTTGGCCGCCGGTTGGCTCCAGAAAGCCGAGCAGTGAGTTCAGCAAAGTGGTCTTGCCGCCGCCGCTGCCGCCGGCCACCGCGACGATCTCGCCAGCAGCGATGTCGAAGTCCAGAGCTGCCAGCGCAGGGCTGTCCGCACCGGGGTAGGTGTGGGTGAGGCCGCGGACGCTGAGCAGGGGTGCGACCAGATTGGTCGAGCTTGCCGCAGTTCCCGTCGACAAGCTCAGGGAACTCGTGGTGGGGCTCGGGGCGTCTGATGGCACGTTGGCTGAGCTTGGCCCGCCCTGAGCTTGTCGAAGGGTCGAAGCCTCAGCGGATGCCGCTTTGCGTTTCCCGAAGATCAGCTTGGCCGCACCGCGGGCGCTCTTCACCGGCGGCGGTTCGTGGGCGTCGATCAAGCCGAAAGCAGCCTCGGCGGCAGCCACGCCGTCAGCGGAGTCGTGATAGTGCACGCCAACCTGCCGGATCGGCAGGAAGGCTTCCGGAGCCAGAATCAGCACGAAAAGGGCGGTGGCCAGATCGAGCCCGCCGAAAACCACTCGGAAGCCAATCGTGACCGCGATCAGTGCGACGCTGAGGCTGGAGAGCAACTCCAACACCATCGCCGAAAGGAACGAGATGCGCAGGGTCGCCATGGTCTCGCGGACGTGGGCAGCCTCGGTGCGTTTCAGGCCTCGGGCCTGAGCCTTGGCCCGGCCGAAGACCTGCAGGGTGGGCAGGCCGGTGACCAGGTCGGCGAAGTGGTGTGCCAGCCGGGTCTGAATCGCCCAGCGTCGCTGGGTGCGGGCCTCGGTCGTCCAGCCGACCAGGGCCATGAAGAGCGGGATCAGCGGCATGGTGATCGCAACGATCACCGCCGACCAGAGGTCGGACGTGAGAATCGCCACCCCGATGATGATCGGCACCGTGACGGCCAACATCAGTTGGGGAAGGTACTTGCTGAAGTAACCGTCCAAGGCATCCAGGCCCTGGGTGACCAGCGTGATCAGCCCACCAGTGGTGGCGGGTGAGTCGATCGGGTGGGCCAGTCGGGCGCCGATGATGTCACGACGTAGTTGCGACTTCACCGCGGCTGAGGTGCGATTGGCGATCCACTGGTGCAACCAGTTGAGGACAGCTTTGCCGGCGAAAACGCCGAGCAGAAGCAGGGCGACGGTACCAAGACCGTCGAGTGATCCGCTTGTGAAAATTCCCGCCACTGAACGCGACAACAGCCACGCCTGACCTAGAGTCAGGATGGCTGTCGCGCTTCCTACCGCAACCCCGGCGACTAGGAAACCCCTAGTCGCCGAGGCCCTGCGTAGTAGGCGGGGGTCGATTGGCCCCGCCATCATCAACTCGCCAGCGCTACCTCGTCTGGCATGTTCTCAACGCCGAGGCGCTTACGGAACACCCAGTAGGACCACGCGGTGTAGGCGAGCACGATCGGCACGAAGATGACCGCAACGATGGTCATCAGCACCAGCGTGGTTTCGCTGGAGGAGCCGTTCATCATGGTCAGCGTCGGACCGCCGGCAACAGCGGCCTTGAAGCCCAGACCGGGGACCATCGTGAGGAACACGATGACCGCGACCGAAAGGATCGCCACCGAGGTGGAGATGAAGGCGATGCCTTCGCGACCGTTCTTCACGAACCACCAAGCCGAGATCAGCGCGAGCGCTGCCACCACTGTGACGATCCAGCCGACCAGCGCCAGGATCGGGATGCTCGCCGGGTAGAGCAGGTTCTGCGCCACCAGGTAGACCGCACCGCCGACGATGGCCACCAGACCGATGGTCTCGGCGAACTTCCTGGCGCGGTCGTGCAGTTCGCCGGGCCGGGTCTTCAGGGTCAGGTAAATCGACCCGTGGAACAGGAACGCGACGACCAGGACGATGCCGCCCAGCAGGCCGAACCAGCTGAACAACTGCCAGAAGTAGGGAGCCGGGCTCAGCACGAACAGAGACTTCGTTGCCGCAGTCAGAATGTCCGGATTCTGCGCCTTGGTCGCCAGCGCGACCGGGAGGCCCATGATGAAGTTGGCGAAGGCAACGCCGAGCACCAACGGAACCAGGAATGAGCCGATGGCTGCCATCCAGTCGAAGGTGCTGCGCCAAGCGGTCTCCGGGTGCTTCGAGCGGTACTCGAAGGACACACCGCGAATGATCAGGCCGACCAACACCAGGAACAGGGGCAGGTAGGCGCCGGAGAACAAGGTGGCGTACCAGGCCGGGAAAGCGGCGAAGGTGGCGCCACCAGCGGTGAGCAACCAGACCTCGTTACCGTCCCAGACCGGGCCGATGGTGTTGACCATGACGCGCTTTTCCTTCTCGGTCTTGCCGAGGAACGGGATCAGCATGGCAACGCCGAAGTCGAAGCCTTCGAGTACGAGATAGCCGATCCAAAGAACGGCGATCAGGATCAGCCACAACACCTGCAGAGCGAAGGGTGCTCCGGTTGCAGGCACTTCAAGTGCAAACATGTTCAAGCCTCTCTCAGTACGCGAAGCTCAGGGGAGCGTCGTCATCCTCGAGCACAGTGGGCTCTTGGACTTCCGGCAATCCCAGCTTGATGAAGTGCAGCAACAGCCCGACCTCGACGACCGCAAGGACGCCGTAGATCACGGTGTAGAGCACCATGGTGAGGCCGACCTCCAGGGCGGAAACGCCCGGGGAACTCGCGCTCGCGGTAGGCAGCACGCCGTAAACGATGAACGGCTGGCGACCCATCTCGGCAAAGATCCAGCCGAAGCTGCTACCGAACAGTGACATCAACGGAGCAGCGATCATCGCAGTGGTCCACAGCTTGCCACCCTTGGGGGTCTTGCCCTTCCTGGTAGCGACCAGTGCCCAGACTCCAATGACCATAGCCAAGACGCCGAGAAGCATCATGATCCGGAAGGACCAGAAGGTGATTGGGATGCTCGGTGCGAAGTCGGTTATCCCGGATTCCTTGACCTGAGCGGTGGTCTGCTGCTGCAGGGTGGTGTTGGTGAAGCCTTCCTTGGCGTACTGGGCGTTCAGGTCGTTGATGCCTTGCATCGTCGCACCGAAATCGCCCTTGCCGAGGAAGGAGAACAACCCCGGAACAGTAACCGCAAACGCGGTTGACGGCTTCACGCCAGTGGCGGGGTCACCACAACTGACGCCGAAGGCGACGAAGGAGAACCCAGCACCCTGCTCGGAGGTGCACAGGCCCTCAGCGGCGGCCATCTTGATCGGCTGCTCGGCAGTGACTGCCTTGCCCTGGTAGTCGCCGCTGATCATCACAGCAGCACCGGCCACGATCAGCACCCAGGCGCCGAAGCGGGTGGCCCAGTGCCATGTCGACTTGACGTCGGCAGCGGAGTCAGAGTCGCCAGCCTTGGACGCCTTGACCAGGTTCCAACCGGAAACGCCCAGAATCATGCCGCCGGCGGCCACGTAGGCGCCTGCGATCACGTGTGGGAAGGTGACCAGGTTGACCGGGTTCATCAGGACCTCAACGAGGCTGGTCATTTCGGCGCGACCATTAGCGGCATTGATATGCGCGCCGGTCGGATTCTGCATCCAGGAGTTGGCCGCCAGGATGAAGACCGCTGAAAGCAAGGTGCCGATGGCGCCCAGCCAGATGCTCATCAGGTGCAACTTCTTCGGCAGACGATCCCAGCCGAAGACCCACATGCCCAGGAACACCGACTCCAGGAAGAAGGCGATCAGCGCCTCCATGGCCAGCGGTGCGCCGAAGATGTCGCCCACGAAGCGGGAGTACTCAGACCAGTTCATGCCGAACTGGAACTCCTGCACGATGCCCGTCACAACGCCCATAGCGAAGTTGATCAGGAACAACTTTCCGAAAAATTTGGTCAGGCGAAGCATCTTCTCTTCGCCTGAGCGGTACCAAATCGTCTGCATGACGGCCACCAGCATCGAGAGGGCGATGGTGATCGGCACGAAGAAAAAGTGGTACACGGTGGTGATACCAAACTGCCACCTGTCAAGGGTTTCCGCGCTCATGGCGCGCAATCTACTACTGGCTGTCGTAGTCCGCAATCTTTGCTTTACCATGTCCGGTATGGCGGTACCCGGCGAGCTCGAGCATGCAGTGATGAGCATCCTCTGGTCGCGCCCCGGATCGGTCTCGGTGCGCGAGGTTCACGAGCTGCTCGCGGCTGAGCGTGACTTGGCCTACACGACCGTAATGACCGTACTGGATCGACTCGCCAAGAAGGGCCTGACTACGCGACATCTTGAAGGGCGGGCCTGGTTGTACCGTCCGGCGAAGACCCAGACCGAGGAGCTCTCAACCTCGCTCATCCAGACCCTGGCCAAGCTTGAACCGTCCGCTCGGCGAGAGGTGCTCCAGGCGGTCAATAAGGCCTTCGCCTAAGCCGGGCGGCTCGGATTGCCCGGTTATTGAGGCGGGGCGCAAATCTCGGTTCAATGTAAGAACAAATCCGTCAGGTAATGTGTGAACATGGCGATTCCTGATTGGCTGATCCCGTTCGTCTCGATCGACATCCCAGTGTGGGAAAAGGCAGCTCGCACGGTAGCGGTCTACCTGGCGATAGCCGTTCTGGTGCGGGTGGGCGGCAAGCGGCTGCTGGCTCAGATGAATTCCCTGGACCTGGTGGTGGTGCTGCTGCTGTCCAACGTGGTGCAGAACGCCATCATCGGTCCGGACAATTCGGTGCTCGGCGGGATCATCGGAGCGGTCGTGTTGGTCGGCTTCAACTCGGCCCTTGACCGGTGGGCCGAGTCAGGACCCACAGCTCGGCGGATCTTCCTCGGCAAGCCGACCGATCTGATCACCGATGGTCGCCTCGACGCTGCGGCGCTGCGGCGGCTGGGAGTCAGCTCGCACGAACTCGAGCTGGCACTGCGTCGCCAAGGCGCCGGCAGCGTCGCGGAGGTGAAGCGAGCCCGGCTCGAGCCGGCCGGCGGCATCCTGGTCGACCTCAAGCCCGGGGAGCAGGCGGCCACCAGGGAGGATCTGGCTGCGGCCGTACGTGCGCTCACCGAGCTCATCGGTTCCTCGAACCGTCCGGGCGGGCCCGCAACGGTGGCCGAATCGGCTACTTCTTGATGGCGTTGACCATGCCGACCCAGGCGGCCTTCAGCTGGGTGGACCAGGAGGGGTAGCTGTGGGTGCCCTGGGTGCTGGTGTGGGTGCGCAGGGTGATCTTCAGCTTGGCAGTGCCCAGCGACTTCAGTCTGTTAGACAGCTTGATTGTCTGGGCCCGCAGGGTGCTCTCGAACGAGCCACCGTTCTTGCCGGCGTACAGGTAGACGTAGGCACCGCGCAGGCCGCTGGCTAGGTAGTACGGGTCGTGCGCCTTCCAGGTCTTCTTGCCGCTGGCAGTGCTCGGATTGCCCCACAGCTGATACTTGGCGCTCTTGCCGTAGGCGTCGCGCAGGTCGTCGGTCACCACGCTGGGATTACGCAGCGGATCGGCGACCGGGCTCAGTGCCACCACGGCCCTGAACCGTCCTGGGTTGAGGGCTGCGTAACTCAGCGCACCGAAGCCGCCCATCGAATAGCCCGCGATGGCTTCTCGGTTGGTGTTGGCTGGGAGGTTGGCCTTGAGGTAGGCCCGCAACTCGGTCAGGTGGAACGTCGCCCACTTCGGGCCGGAGTTCCAGTTCGAGTAGTAGCCGGCCTTGCCGCCCTCCGGCATCACCACCATCACACCGCTGTCGGCCGCGTAGTCATATAAATACGAAAACTTGCGCTGCCAGGTGAATCGGTTGCCGTCGGCCTGGCCGCTGGAGCCGTGCAGGAAATAGACCACCGGCCAGCCGTCCTTGGGCGCCTGGCTGGCGGGAGCAGGCAGGATCACCTGGACGCCGACCGACTGGCCAAGGGCCGCCGATGGCACCTGCAGGTTCAAGACGCGATCAGGCGAGTAGCCGGCCGGCTGCACCACGGTGCTCAGTGCGGCAGCGTCATCGGGTTCAGGCGGGAGGGGCGCAGCCGACGTGCAGCCGACCAGCGCCATCCCGGTGATCGCAGCGCCGATTGCGTGTAACACCCGGTGGCTCCCCATGGGCCCGATGATGGCGGCGGGGGTGCGAGAGTGTCAATCAGCCTAAGCCGTAGTGCGGACGGATTCAGGCTCTGGTGTCTGCGGCATAGGCGTCGAGTCGGTCGGTCAACGCCAGGGCCTCGGCCTTGAGCATGAGGGCCTGATCGATCTGACCTTCGCCGCGGTAGCGGGCCGCTTCGGCCAAGCGCAGGTCCACCTGGCCGCGGGCCAAGCCCATCATTTCTTCCTCATCCAGCTCGGCGACGATGCGCTCAGCAGTGCCGAACCGGGCCGCGCCGGCGATGTGTTGGCTGGGCAGCTCCAGCGGATCAGGGGTCGTGAGGTAGGTGGTCTCGGCATTCTCGATGGCAGCCACCGCATCGCGGACGGCGCGCAGCGCGACCTTCTCGCGCCGCTTCATCAGCGGCACCAGCTCGGCGCGTAAATAGCTCAGCAGATTGGTCATTTGGCCCTCCTTTTAGGTTCAACGACAACCTAAAGGTTCACGTCACGTGAACCTCAAGCAGCCGCCGGGCCACCGCCCCCAACTCCGCATCCGCGCTCATCGAAGCGACCCCGGCCCGCCCGGCAGCCCCCAGCTCTCCCAACGCCACCAACGCCGCTAGCCGAACCTCCAGCACCGGATCCCCCAGTGCCGCAGTGAGAGTGGACGATCTTGCACCGAGTTCGGTGGAGGATCCTCCACGCAAGCGGCCCAGCAACTCGGCGGCGGCGGCGCGGGCTGCCGGTGGGGCGGTGTGGAGGAGGCGGGTGGCTGGGGATAGTGCGGCGGAGCCGATGGCGAGGAGCGCATCGATGAGATCGGCGTCGGGCACCCGGGCTGAGCCGAGCAGGGCGGTCAACGCCTCAGCGGAGGTGGGCTCGGCCAGCTGGGCCAGGGCTGCTACGGCGGCACGTACGACCCGCGGTTCGGTGTCCTCGAGCAGGGCGGCCAGGGCCGGGGCGTGCTGGCGGTCGCCGACCTTGCCCAGCAGCCGGGCCAGGAGCGCACGCAGCGGGGCAGCAGCTTCGCTCAGCCGGACGGCGGCCTGCCCGGCGGCCTCTGGGCGCTGGGCCAATGCCCAGACCAGCACCTCTTGTACCCCCGGATCGGCCTCGGTTTCGAGCGCTGTGAACAGCTCGGTAGTGCTCAGCCGGCTGGGGTTCAGCGCGGCTCGCAGCCGGACGATCGGGTCTCGATGCGCCTGCAGCCGGGTGAGCGCGATCGCGTCCAGAACGTCCTCCCAGCTGCGATCGCTGGCCACGGCCAGGGCCCGTAGCCTGCTGGCCAACCGTTGCTCGGAGGCGATCTGTTCCTCCAGGTGGTCCAGGTGCCCCCGCAGCGTTGCTGCGGCGTCCATGCTCGGGTCGGCCAGAGCCTGGGCCACCTCGGCCAGGCTCAGTCCTAGTGCCTTGAGGTTCTGAATCTGCAGCAGCCGTAGCAGGTCGGCCTCCTCGTAGAGCCGGTAGTCACCCCAACTGCGGGCCGAGGGCACCAACAGGCCCAGCTCGTCATAATGCCGCAGCGTTCGGCGGGTCAGGCCGGTGCGCTCAGCCACCTCCCCGATTCGCCAGGTTCGACTCATGGCGCCAGCCTAGGAGAACCAAGGCCCGTCCTACCCCGGCGGTGGTCCCGAGTTGGGCTGGTCGGTTGGAGCCGGTGACTTGGCTCCAACCGACCAGCGAAGTTGGACAGGCCGGATGTCCGGGCGGCCTCAGGCGGCGTCGTCGTCGACCACGGCGGCAGCGAACTGGGACTGGTACAGGCGGTAGTAGGCGCCTTTGGCGGCCAGCAGTTCGGCATGGTTGCCATGCTCGACGATGGCTCCGTCCTCCATTACCAGGATCACGTCCGCGTCGCGAATAGTCGACAAACGGTGTGCGATCACGAAGCTGGTGCGATTGGCGCGCAGCTTCTGCATCGCCCGCTGCACCAACAGTTCGGTGCGGGTATCCACCGAAGACGTCGCCTCATCCAGAATCAGGATCGAGGGCTCAGACAGGAACGCCCGGGCGATGGTGATCAGCTGCTTTTCGCCGGAGGACAAGTTGGACGCCTCGTCGTTGATCACGGTGTCATAGCCGTCGGGCAGCGAGTGAACGAATCGGTCGACATAGGTCGCGGTGGCGGCGACGTGGATTTCTTCCTCGGTGGCACCGTCGCGGCCGTAGGCGATGTTGTCGCGGATGGTGCCCCCGAACAGCCAGGTGTCCTGGAGAACCATGCCGATCTCGTCGCGCAAGGTGCGCCGCGGGATGTCGGTGATGTCGGTGCCGTCCACGGTTATCCGCCCGGACTGCGCGTCGTAGAAGCGCAGGATCAGGTTCACCAGGGTGGTCTTTCCGGCACCCGTCGGGCCGACGATCGCCACGGTGGAGCCCGGCTCGGCAACAAGGGACAAGTTGGTGATCAGCGGCTTGTCGGGGGTGTAGGAGAAGCTGACGTCCTCGAATGCCACCCGCCCGTGCACCGGCGTGGCCAGAGCGCCACCCTCCTCCGCCAGCTCCTCTTCCGCGTCCAGAACCTCGAAGACGCGCTCGGCCGAGGCCACCCCCGACTGCAACAGGTTGGCCATGGACGCCAACGAGGTCAGCGGCTGGGTGAACATCCGGCTGTACTGGATGAACGCCTGGATCGACCCGATGGTGAACTGTCCTGCGGTCACCATCAGCCCGCCGACAACGGCGATCACCACATAGTTGAGGTTACCGACGAAGGACATCACCGGCATGATGATCCCCGAGACGAACTGGGCGCCGAAGGAGGCGTCGAACAACTCGGCGTTCTTGGTGCGGAACTGCTCGCCGACCTCGCGGCGCCGTCCGAAGACCGTCACCAGGTCGTGCCCGGTGTAGGCCTCCTCGACCTGGCCGTTGAGTTCGCCGGTGGCCTTCCAGGTCTTGGCGAACAGTTTCTGGGAGCGCCGACCGATCACCATGGTCAGGCCCATCGCCAGCGGGATGGTTACCAGGGCGACCAGGGCCAGCATCCAGGAAACGTAGAACATCATGATCACGACGCCGACGACGGTGAACAGGTTGGTCAGGATCTGCGCCAGAGTCTGTTGCAGTGACTGGGAGATGTTGTCGACGTCATTGGTGACCCGGCTGAGCAGTTCGCCGCGGGGCTGGGCGTCGAAGTACTTCAGCGGCAGTCGGGTGATCTTTTCGCTGACCTGCTTGCGCAGCCGGTACACCGAACGCTGCACCACGGCGTTGATGATCAAGGCAGCCAACCAACTCAGGCCGAAGAAGCCGACGTAGGCGATGGCGGCCCAGGTGAGCACCCGGCCGACGGCGGCGAAATCGATCGCGACGTGATGGGTCACGGCGGCGTCGAAGATCAAGTTGGTGGCCTGGCCGAGAATCACCGGTCCGACCGAGTTCAGCACAGTGGCCACCGCGGTCATCACGATCACGGCGATGATCAGTGGCAGTTCCGGGCGCAGGTGCCCGATCAGCCGCTTCAGCGACGGGCCGAAGGACGCGGCCTTCTCGCCGGTGCCCTGGCCGTGGCCCATCGGGCCTCCGCCACGCTGCTGCGGGCCGTACTTGGGGCGGGCGTTGGCCTTGACGGGTTCGGCGGTCACGTTCTCGTTGCTCATGCGGCCACCTCCGAGGCCTTGAATTGACTTTCGACGATCTCGGCGTAGGTCGGACACGTCTGAAGGAGCTCGTCGTGGGTGCCGATGCCCTCCACGGCGCCATCGTCGAGGACGATGATCTGGTCGGCCTCGCGGATCGTCGACACTCGCTGGCCCACCACGATCACGGCGGCCTGAGTGGTCTCGGTGGCCAGGGCGGCGCGCAGGGCGGCGTCGGTGGCGACGTCCAGAGCTGAGAAGGCGTCGTCGAAGATGTAGATCTCGGGGCGGCGGACCAGCGCTCGGGCGATGGCCAGGCGCTGGCGCTGGCCACCGGACACATTGGTACCGCCCTGACTGATCGGCGAGTTCAGGCCGTCGGCCATGGCGTGCACGAAGTCGGCCGCCTGGGCCACCTCCAGGGCTCGCCACAACTCGTCGTCGGTGGCATCGGGCTTGCCCATCCGCAGGTTGGATGCCACTGTGCCGCTGAACAGGTAGGGCCGCTGCGGTACCAGACCGATCCGTCCCCAGAGCAGGTCCGGATCGAGGTCGCGGACGTCCACGTCATCGACCATGACCCGGCCTTCGGTTGCGTCGAACAGCCGGGGGATCAGGTTCACCAGGGTGGTCTTACCGGCGCCGGTGGAGCCGATCACTGCCGTGGTGGTGCCCGGACGCGCGGTGAAGTTGATCCCGCTGAGCACCGGCGCGGCAGCACCTGGGTAGGAGAAGCCGACGTTCTCGAAGCGCACATTGCCGTGCAGCCGAAGGTCGGTGATCCCATCGGTGGGTGGCACCACCGAGCTGTCGGTGTCGAGCACCTGGGAGATCCGCTCGGCCGAGACGGCGGCACGGGGGGCCATGATCAGGATCATCGTGGCCATCATTACGCTCATCAGGATCTGTGACAGGTAGGTCAGGTAGGCGGTGAGCTGTCCGACCTGGAGGTCGCCGGACGCGATCCGGAAGGCGCCGAACCAGACCACCGCGATGCTGGAGATGTTCATCACGAAGAACACCGAGGGGAACATCGTCATCATCCGCTGGCCGATCCGGGTGGCGGTGTCGGCCAGGTCGTGGTTGGCGGCATCGAACCGCGCAGCCTCGGTGGGCTCACGGACAAACGCCCGGATCACCCGCAGGCCGGCCAGCATCTCGCGAAGCACCCGGTTGAGGGTGTCGATGCGCACCTGCATGGCCTTGAACAGCGGCATGGTCTGGGTGATCAGGACGGCGATGATGGCGCCGAGCAGGAGCACCGCGACCGCGATCAGCCAGCTGAGCCCCGGATCCTCACGCAGGGCCATCACGATGCCGCCGACCATCATCAGTGGTGCGGCGATGATCATGGTGGCGGTCATCAGCACCAGCATCTGCAACTGCTGCACGTCGTTGGTATTGCGGGTGATCAGGGTTGGAGCGCCGAAGGCATTCATCTCCCGAGCGGAGAACGAAAGAGCGCGGTCGAACACGGCCTGCCGCAGATCACGCCCGAAGGACATCGAAGCCTTGGCGCCGAACCAGGTGGCGCCGATCTGGCCACCGATCTGGAGTAGCGATACCGCGAGCATCACCGCACCGATGGTCCAGATGTAGGCGGTGTTTCCGGTGGCCACGCCGTTGTCGATGATCGAAGCGTTGAGGCTGGGCAGGAACAGAGCGGCCAGCGCCTGCACCAATTGCAGAGCCAGCACGGCCACCAGGGCGCCGGCGTAGGGGCGCAGGAAGCGCTTCAGCAGCCGAATCATTTCTCTCCTTCAGCGATGCCGTAGAGCACGACTTTCGCCATCGTTGTGGGGGACGTCGGGTTGGTGTCCTCGGCCGCGCCGAAGCTGGCTGCGAAAGCCAGCGCGTTCAACAGCCTGGCGGCGGTGGATACTTCGACGCCGAGTTGGCTGGCGTAGGGTGCCAGCGCAGCAGCGGTGCTGCCGACCATGCGGATCCGTCCGTCGTGCGGGCCCGGCTGACCCTTGCCGGTGGTCGGCGGATGCGGCTGCCGGGGTCCGAAGCCCGCTCCGGCCAGATGGGTGAACAGGGTGCGGGTCCGGGTGATCTCTTCGACGAGCACTGCCAGGATGGCGATGACCCGCTGCTCGAGCGACTGCTCAGGCGGCAGCGTGGACAAGGCGTCCAGGGCGGTGGTCGGTTCCAACGCGGCGTGAATGGTGGCGTGGATGATGTCGGACTTCGTCTCGAAGGCGCGGAAGATCGTGCCCTCTGCGACCCCTGCCGCCTGAGCGATCTCGCGGGTGCTGAGTTCTGGGCCTTTGGTCAGGAGCAGCGGCAAGGTGGCGTCGATGATCGCCTGGCGGCGTCCGTCCGGCGTCATCGCGGTAGCTCTACTCACTCCGTCAGTATAGTGAGTGAGCACTCACTCACAAGTCGGCGCGATGCCAAGAATTGCCCTGGCCGCTGCCGCGACCCGGCCACACCCCCTAGCCTCTTGCCGTGAGACTGAGCAGCGTTTCCGGCGTGGTCCTGCCGGTGCGGGACCCGGCGGCGAGCCTGGCCTTCTATCAGTTGCTCGGGTTCAGGGTGGGGCGCAGCGGTGCCGGTTTCGCGATGGCGTACCTGAATTGGTTCTGGCTGGAGTTCGTGGTGGGGGAGCCGGTGCCATCGACGGCCGCGATTGCAGTAAAGGTGGCGGACCTTAATTCAGTGGCTGATGGATTGGCCGCCCTGGGGCTGGGGGACCACTTGATCTGCGAATCCGGCCCTACTGGATCGGGACGAAAGGGAATGCGGCTGGTCGATCCTGATGGCTATCAGCTGGAACTATTCAGCAAGTGATTATGGAATTCCGAGGACAGTCCTAGCCTAGGCGTGTGACCGCTTTTCTTGACAGGTGGATATGCTGCCGCTCGTGCGCGCCCAAGACCTACCCCTGATTAACGCGCTGTCGACCCCAGCGGTACACCCTGACGGGAACTGGATGGTGGTCGCCGGCATGCGTGCGGATTTCGCTGCTGATGCTTACGTCGGCCAACTGTGGCGAATGTCACGCGACGGTTCTTTGCCCCGGCGAATCACCCGGGGGTTCCGTGATACTGCGCCGGCATTTTCCCCTGACGGCGCCTTGATCGGATTCCTGCGAGCCCAGCCGGGGCAACCGCCGCAACTGGCGATCGTGGCCGCTGAAGGTGGTGAGCCGATGATCATCACCGATGCGAAACGTGGGGTTCGCGAATTCCTCTTCAGTCCTGATTCGTCGCAGGTCGCCTACGTGGCTGCGGTGCCGCAGGACGGCCGCTACGGCACCATCGAGGGGGTGGATCCCGAACGCGAGGATCCGCGCCTGATCACCGACCTTCAATACAAGCTCAACGCTGTCGGCTACCTGGCCGATCAGCGCCGGCAGGTGTTCGTGGTTGAAGTTCCCGACCCGTCCGGTGAGCCCCCGATCATTGCGGTGGGACGGGCGACGCGTGCGGAGGCCAAGGTGAGTTTGGTGCCTGAAGCCAAGCAGCTGACCGACGGCGACTTCGACCATTACGGCTTGGCCTGGGATGAGAACTCGGTGATCGTGGTCTCGGCCAGGCATGCCGATCGCGATCGCGACCTGCGCGCCGACTTGTACCGCTTCGATCCGGACGCGGCCGAGCCGGTACGGCTGACTGATTCGACTTCTGGAAGCTGCGCATTGGCGTCCCCGGTTGTGGTGGCCGATCAAATCTTCTTTGTCGGCATCGAGCTGGGCCCGGACGGTCTGGATGTGGTCGGCACGAATGCAGGGGTCTATGTGGTGCCGACTCGCGGCGGCCAGGCGCGCCCCCTCACCGACGCTGAAACCGTGTGTATCGAAGGGCAGTTGGCCCGCAGCGGTGACGCGGTGTTGGCCATCGATCAGGTTCGGGGGCGCGGCGTGGCGATCAAACTGGACAGCTCCGGCGAGATCGGGCGCTGGAATGCGCCCGGGTCGGTGACCTCAGTCGCTGCCGGCGGTGGCACCGAGGTCGTGACCATGGCCACAGCCAGTTCGCCAGCGGAGTTGGTTGGCCTGGCCGCGCCGGATCGTCGACTGAGCGACTTTGGGGCCGGGTTGGCCGGATCCGCGATCATCCCGGTCGAGACGTTGGCGACAGCGCCGGACGGCTACCCGGTGCATGGCTGGGTGGTGCGTCCTGACGGTGTTGGCCCGCATCCGGTGGTGCTGCTGATTCACGGCGGGCCGTTCGCGGCCTACTCCGATGCCTTTTTCGATGAGGCACAGGTGCTGGCCGGTGCCGGCTATGCGGTCCTGATGTGCAACCCGCGCGGATCGTCGGGCTACGGTCAGGCGCACGGACGGGCCATCAAGGCTGCGATGGGCGATCTCGACATGGCCGATGTGCTGGCCTTTCTCGATCATTGCCTGGCGAGTGAGCCTGACCTGGATTCGTCCCGAGTCGGGGTCATGGGCGGCTCGTACGGCGGCTATCTGACGGCTTGGTTGACCGCGCATGAGCAGCGATTCGTGGCTGCCATCGTTGAACGAGGATTCCTCGACGGGCGCTCCTTCACCGGTGCCTCCGACATCGGCTGGTACTTCCAGAGCGAATATCAAGGCGACGACGTGGCCAAGGATGCCCAGTCACCGCTGCTGTTGGTTGACCAGGTGCGCACCCCGACGCTGGTGATCCACTCCGAGCAGGATCTGCGCTGCCCGCTGTCGGTTGCCGAGCGCTACTACACCGAGCTGAAGCAGCGCGGGGTTGCGGCTGAGCTGCTGATCTTCCCCGGGGAGAGCCACGAGCTCTCACGTTCGGGGACGCCGCACCATCGGCTGGCTCGCTTCGGCCACATCCTCAATTGGTGGGATCGCTACTTGCGAGCCTGACCTCGCGCAGATGTGTCAACACCGTAGTGAAATGTGCAATTGTCTTCCCTAGATATTTCATCGCGTGATTAATAAGCTCTGTCCTTGGCCGTGTCCGCGACCGCCTTCGAAGGAGAGAGCCGAATGAGCACCGATGCTGTGACCATTGCCAAGACCATGCTGGCCGAGCGCTTTTACGCCGCCAGCGGTGAGGTGAAGCTGGAAGAGATTCCAGTGCCCGAACCCGGACCCGGCGAGGTGCTGATCAAGGTCGCCTATTGCGGAATCTGTCACTCCGACCTCTCCCTGATCGACGGCAACTTCCCGTCGAGGTTGCCGGTGATCACCCAGGGTCACGAGGTGGCCGGCACGGTCGCCAAGCTCGGCCCGGGGGTGAACCAGTGGCGGGTCGGAGACAAGGTGATTCCCTCGGCCGGCAAGGCCTGCCTGAAGTGCCGCAACTGTATGCGGGGCAACTTCGCCGCCTGCCTGAACTTGAACCTGATGGCCTTCGCCTTCGACGGCGGCTGGGCCGAATACGTCCTGGCCGGGGCCATCGGCTGCACCCGGGTGCCTGACAACGTCCCCTTGGAGCAGGCCGCGCTGTTGGCCGACGCGGTCTCCACCCCGTTCGCGGCAGTCGTGCGCACAGCCAAGGTGCATCTGGGCAACGCCATCGGCATCTGGGGCGTGGGCGGTGTTGGTACCCACCTGGTGCAGCTGTCCAAGCTGGCCGGTGGGGTGCCGATCATCGCCGTGGACATCAACGAGGCTGCCTTGGAGCGAGCGACCCGGCTCGGCGCCGATTACGCCTTCCGCTCCGACGACCCGGACCTGAGCGCCAAAATCGCTGAGGCCACCGGTGGCCGCATGCTCGACGTGGCTTTCGACGCCGTGGGAATTACCGCGACCGCACGTCAAGCGGTGGCCAATTTGGACAGCAACGGCCAGGTGATCACCGTTGGCATGAGTTCGCAAAGCATCGATGCCGGCTCCTTCATGGAATTCTCCCTGCTGCGCAAGCAGATCAAGGGCCACCTTGGCTACCAGGTGCAGGATATTCAGATCCTCGCCGAACTGCTCAGCCGCGGACGCCTTGACCTGAGCGAATCGATTTCGGAGATTGTTCCGCTCAGTGAGATTCACCGAGGCATCCAGATGCTGGAGAAGAAGATCGGCAACCCGATCCGGATTCTGGTTCAGCCCTGAATACTCAGGGGAAAATTGTGAACCAGATCGTCCCAGGGGGGTAGCTGCTTCATTCTCGAGTTCGCCGCAGATTGCGTCCTGGCCTGGTCGGAGTAGATGTGTCTGGCCCTGGGCAGGCGAGCGCATGAAATAGCTGTGTCGATGCCGAGGGCGCAGAGTCATTCGCTGCGACCGCCACGGGTGCAGCGAGCATCCGAACCGATGCTCAGGCGTCGTCCATCTGTCGCAATGATCCGGGGCCACTGAGGCGATGGGTGGCCGCATAGGTGCGACGGATGGCGCTCATCGACTGTTCGAAGTTGGCCTTGGCCACTCCGATGAACAAGCAATCGACGACCATCAGCTGGGCGATCCGGCTGCCGAGAGCTCCGGAGCGGAAGCCGGTCTCCCGGGCCGCGGTGGCCAGCACCACATCAGCGTGGGCAGCCAGTGGCGAGTGAGTGTGGTTGGTGATGGCGATCGTCGTGGCGCCGCAGCTGTGGGCCATCGCCAGGAACTCGACGGTGTCGGAGGTCGCGCCGCTGTGCGAGATGGCAATCGCGACCCCGCGTTCATTCAGGGTGGCCGCCGATGTCCAGGCCGAGTGGGTACTGGTCCAGTTGAGTGTGGTACGGCCGATCCGGATGAGCTTCTGCTGGAGGTCCTCGCCGACGAACGAACTTGCACCCACGCCGAAGATGTCCACCCGGTCGGCCCCCGACACCGCATCCACGGCCCGTTGGAGCGCTTCGATTTCCAGAGTCTTGGCCGTGTCGGCGATTGACATCGTCTCGGCGAGGGACACCTTCGCCACGACGTCGGCGAGAGTGTCGCTCTGGTCAATGTCACCGGAGACCTCTGGCAGTCCTGCGGTTTCGATCGACTCTCGGGTAACTTCGCGCAGGACGTCCATCCGCAGGTCACGGAAGTGCTGGTAGCCCAGCGTCCGGCAGAACCGGATCACCGAGGTCGTCGAGGTCGAGCACCTGCTGGCCACCTCATGGATCGAGAGCTCGGCGGCAGCGGCGGGGTCGGTGATGAACAGCTCGGCGATCCGGCGTTCGCTGGGACGCAGCTCCGGCAGGATCGCGCGGATGTTCACCAGGGCGTGCTGGCCCACCTGGCTCCAGTGGACGGGATTGGGCATGTCGACTCCTGGTCGTGGTCGGTGCTGTGAGGCCTCGTTGCAATTGTGTAACGAGTCTAAGGAAGATAGTTACGCAACGACAGCTTTCTGTGTACTTTTATGACGTCAACCACCGAGTGCCCTCTCCGGCTCAACTGCGGGGCACCTTGCATTGAGGAGTATGCCCATGATTCTTGGCAGCCACGCGTCGCGTGGATTGACCGCTACGGCCGGCCTGGCGATGGCATTTGCCCTCGCTGTCTCCGGCTGCTCGGCGACGCCCACGGCGTCCGGGCCGGCATCCGCAGCCACTGGAGGGACGCTGGTCATCGGCGTCACCAGTGATCCAGACACCCTGTTCCCGTGGAAGGCAACCCAGTTCCAGGCTGTCAACGTCCTCCAGACCATCTACGGCACGCTAACCGAGTTCGACAAGGACCTCAACGTTGTCCCCGGCCTCGCCGAGTCCTGGGACATTTCCACCGACGGGCTCACCCTCACCCTGCACCTGCGCAAGGGTGTGACCTTCGACGACGGCAGCGCCTTCGACTCCGCCGACGTCAAGTTCTCCCTCGACAAGATCAAGGAAGAAGCGACCGCAGCTGTCGCAGCCGCGTCCCTGGCTTCGGTCAAGAGCGTGGACGCTACCGACGCCAACACGGTCACCCTGCACCTGGCCACCGCCGACGCCGGCCTGCTAGCCAATCTCGCCTCGGTGAACCTGGCGATGCTCTCCTCGGACGACACCGAAGCGACGCTGGGCAAGACCCCGAACGGCACCGGTCCGTTCAAGTTCTCCGAGCGCAAGGCGAGCCAGTCGCTCACCCTGACCCGCAACGACGCCTACTGGGGCGACAAGACCAAGCTCGACGGCGTCGAGTTCCGGGTGATCCCCGACGAGTCGTCGATCGTCTCGGCCATGCAGTCGGGCAACGTCCAGTTCGCCGTCTTCGACGATCCGCTGGTTTCGCAGACCGCGTCTTCGGCCGGGCTGACCGTCGCCAAGACCCCGCAGCTGAGCTACCACGTCCTTCAGCTGAATGCCCGCAAGGGACCGCTGACTGATGTGAACGTCCGGCTGGCCATGCAGTGCGCCATCGATCGCCAGCAGGTGCTCGACACCGCCGCGCAGGGCGAGGGTGAGGTCACCGGCCCGATCACGTCGCCGGCGTTCCGCTCCGATCCGGCTTCGCGGCCGTGCGCGACTCGGGATCTGGCCAAGGCAGCCGAATACCTGGCCAAGGCCGGTAAGTCGGACGGTGTGACGATCAAAGCCATCGTGTCCCAGGGCGAGTACTCGACCTCGGTCAACGAGGCGCAGAACCTGAAGGCTCAGCTCGCCGAGGCGAAGATCACCCTCGACCTGGACGTGCTGGAGTCCGGCGCCTATGTCGACAAGTGGATCGCAGCCGACTTCGAGGCAGCCATCGCCCTCAACGGTGGACGTCCTGACCCCGACGGCTCCTACAGCCGGTACTTCACCAGCACCGGCAACCTCAACAAGGTCGCTGGCTACTCCTCGCCCGAGCTCGACAAGCTGTTCGCCGAGGGACGCCAGACCTCTGACCTGGCCAAGCGCAAGGAGATCTACACCCAGATCTCCAACAATCTCGAGGACAACGCGGCGTGGATCTGGATGTTCACCAGCTACACCTACACCGCGTCCACTTCGAAGGTCTCCGGATTCACTCCGATGGCCAATAGCTCGTTGCAGTACCTGCGCGAGACCACGCTGGGTTGAGTTCGACGGCGGGGTG
>MCHG01000054.1_pt1 | contig 96410 bp, 97 predicted proteins | sample 787351 | NCBI WGS metagenome assembly MCHG01 (sample SAMN05430296, study PRJNA330682) | permafrost metagenome | biome: Cold desert; feature: permafrost; material: soil; isolation source: enrichment culture inoculated with soil incubated with H2/CO2 at 20 degrees... ... | reverse complement strand
TGGCGGCGTCAGCTGCCGGGGCAGCGACGGCGGCGGCAGTCGGGGCGGCGACCGGAGCAGCAGCGGCGGCGGCCGCAGCGGCTTCGTCAGCCTTCTTCGTCATGGAACCGCCCTTGGAGGCGACCCAGGCGGCGAATTCAGCCTCGGACACGACGTTGATCTGCATCGGCATGAAGGCGTGGTCGACGCCGCACAGCTCGGAGCACTGGCCGTAATAGATGCCGGTCTTCTCGGCGTTGAACCAGGTCTCGTTGACGCGGCCCGGGACGGCGTCGGTCTTCAGACCGAAGGCCGGCAAGCCGACAGAGTGGATGACGTCGGAAGCGGTGACCAGCAGGCGCACGGTCTTGCCGACCGGCACGACCATGGGCTCGTCGGCGGCCAGGCGATAGAGGTGCGGCGGCGCCTTATCCTCGGGCGTCATGTTCGAGATGTACTCGGCCACGCCCTGATCGGGATATTCATAGGCCCAGTTCCACTGGTTGCCCGTGACCTTAACCGTCAGGTCGGGGTCGGGCATGTCATGATAGGCGAACAGCAGGCGGAACGAGAACAGCGAGATGCCGACCAGGATCAGCACCGGCACCACGGTCCAGATGACCTCGATGACCGTGTTGTGGCTCCACTTGGCCGGAACCGGGTTAGAACGCTTGTTGTAACGGACAGCGATCCAGATCAGCAGGGCCAGCACCAGCAGGGTGATGATCGTGATCACCGGCATCAACACCACGTCGTGGAAGAAGATCGCCTCGTGCTTCAGCGGCGCTGCAGCGGGTTGCAGGCCGATACCGCCCGGGGTCGGTTGACCCAGCAGATCCTGCGCCCAAGCCGGCGCAGCGACGAAGGCGGCAAGAGCGGTCGCGGCGACACCGCCTCCGATCCGCGCCATGGCTCGCGTGCCCATCCCCATTCGAGTCCTCATAAACCGTTTCGCAGCCGACGTTTGCGAGCAATTCGCAAACACCCCCGGGCCCTTGCGGACCTCGGCGTTTCAGGGCCGGTCCTTATCGGCTCGGGTTGCGCTTGCCAAGCGATCAAGCGCCGCAAGAGACGGGATGGGGCGAAAGTTCGGCGGATTAATTCGCTGTCATGTACCGACAGCTACCTTGCACCGCACGATACCTTGCGATACCCATTGGCCATCACCGAAGGGAACGCCATGCCCGAAACCATCGACATCCAACTGAAGAAAGGCGTGCTGGGATTGTGCGTGCTGGCCCTGCTGGCCCGCTCCGACAGCTACGCCTATGAAATCGCCAGCCGCCTGTCCGACGCCATCGGCATGGGGGAAGGCACCATCTATCCGCTGATGCGCCGCATGCAGACGGACGGCCTGGTCGAGACCTATCTGGTCGAGTCCACCAGCGGCCCGTCGCGCAAATACTATCGGTTGACCGCCGCCGGTCGCGCCGCCCTGGAAGGTCAGACCGCCGAGTGGCGGGCCTTCGCCCAGGCCGTCGACGCCCTGGTGGCGAACACCGCGCCGCACAGCGACACCATAGCGGCAGGCGCGCCGATAGAGCCGGCCGCCCTGACTGACCAATCCGCAGACGCTCAACGGGGAGCTGAACAATGAACCGCGCCGAATTTCTGGCCCGCCTGCAACGCGGCCTGGTCGGACTGCCGACCACGACGGCGAACGACATCGTCGCCGACTATGAAAGCCACTTCGCCGACGGCGCCGCCGCCGGTCGCACCGAGGCGCAGGTCGCCGAGGCCCTGGGCGATCCCGATCGTCTGGCCCGCGAACTGAAGGCCGAGGCCAGCGCCAAGCGCTGGGGACAGGAACAGACCGCCTCCTCCGCCGCCGGGGCCATCTTCGGCATCCTGGGTCTGGGCGCGATCGACATCCTGATCCTGCTGCCCATCGCCCTGCCGGTGTTCGGCACGGTGCTGTCGCTCCTGATCGCCGGGGTTGCAGTCTTCGTGGCCGGCGGCGCCGTCCTGGTGGTCGGTCCCTTCCTCGGCGGACCGGGCGGCGCCCTGGCGGCGGCCCTGCTGGGCGTCGGCCTGATGGGTCTAGGGATCTTCATGACCGGCACCATGGCCCTGCTGACCAAGTGGCTGATCGACGCCACCGTCTGGTACGCCCGCCTGCACTATCGCGTGGTCAAGCCCGCGCTCGAACCCCAATCGCAAGTCTGAGCCGGTTCTGAGGGAGGAACTGACATGATCCGCAATCTTCTGATTATCTCGGGCGCCGGCCTGATCCTGGCCATCGTCGGCATCGGCGGCGCCTTCGCTGTGGGAGGCCGCGACCTGGCCCGCCACGACTGGACCTGGGTGGTCACCGACGACGACGCCGGCGACGACAGCTTCAAGATCGAACGCGGCGCCGTCTCGCCCGACGTGACCCGCACGCTGGCCTGGACCGGCGACCAACGGCTGGCCATCGATCTGCCCGCCGACGTCACCTATGATCAGGACGCCGCTTCGCCCGGCATCACGATCACCGGCCCCAAGAGCGCCGTTGACCGGGTCCGCTTCGTCAATGGTCGCTTGACCATGGATGACGCCCCCAGAGGCGACCGCAGCTACATCCGCTGGAGCGGCGCCGGCATTCACGGCTGGAGCGAGACCGAAGCGCTGAAGATCACCATCAGGGCGCCCTCGGTGAAGGCCTTCGACCTGTCCGGCCCGGCGGACCTGACGATCCGCGCCTATGATCAACCGACCCTGGACCTGACCATGACCGGCAGCTCGGACGTCCAGATCCAGGGCAAGACCGAAGCGGTCACCCTGGACATCTCCGGCTCTGGCAGCGCCGAGCTGGAAGAGCTGTTCGTCACCGACGCCAAACTGCGGGTCAGCGGCAGCGGCGACGCCGAAGTCGGCCCGACCGGCAAGGCCGAAATCGATGTCTCGGGCAGCGGCTCGGTGCGCCTGACCCGCCGCCCGGCCCAGCTGCGCCAGGACATCAGCGGTTCGGGAGACGTCACCCAGGACTGATCCTGTCCGCCCAGGACGGCCGACGGCCCCTTTCGCAGCGCGAGAGGGGCCGTTCCGTATGCGGAACCCGTGACGCAGGGCGGTCGAGCGCCTATCTAGCCTTGCATGAGCACAGTCGCCTCCCCCTCCCCCATCCTCGACGCCGCGGGCGTGGCCCCTGACGAGGCCCTGTCCATTCTGCAGACGGCGCTGGCCGGCGCCGACGACGGCGAGCTGTTTCTGGAAAAGACCGAGAGCGAATCGCTCGTCTTTGACGACGGACGGCTGAAGGGCGCCTCCTACGACGCGGTCGAGGGCTTCGGCCTGCGCGTCGTGGCGGGCGAGACCGCCGGATACGCCCACGCCAATGAGATTTCCGCCGCCGCCATCCGCCGCGCCGCCGACAGCGCGTCCCTGGCCAAGCGCGGCTACGCCGGTCACGCCGCCGAGGCCCCGCGCGCCACCAATCAGAAACTCTATGACGAGGTCGATCCCCTCGCCTCGCCCGGCTTCTCGGACAAGATCGAACTGCTGTCGGAAATCGACGCCTGGGCGCGCGCCCGCGACCCGCGCGTGGTGCAGGTCTCGGCCTCGATCACCGGAGAGCGCCGCGCGATCGAGATCCTGCGCGCCGACGGCCGGTTGCTCAGCGACGTGCGCCCTCTGGTCCGGCTGAACGTCTCGGTCACGGTCGAGCGCGACGGCAAGCGCGAGAGCGCCTCGTCCGGCGCCGGCGGCCGTGCGGGCTTTGAAGCCTGGATCGCGCCGGACCGCTGGCAGGGCCAGATCGACGAGGCCCTGAGGCAGGCCCTGGTCAACCTCGACGCCATCGACTGCCCGGCGGGCGAGATGGACGTGGTTCTGGGCGCCGGCTGGCCCGGGGTCCTGCTGCACGAGGCCATCGGCCACGGCTTCGAGGGCGACTTCCACCGCAAGGGCTCCTCGGTCTTCAGCGGCAAGATGGGCCAGCGCGTCGCCGCCCCCGGCGTGACCATCGTTGACGACGGCTCAATCGCCGGGCGGCGCGGTTCGCTGTCTTTCGATGACGAAGGCACCCCGACCTCGCGCACCGTCCTGATTGAGGACGGCATCATGGTCGGCCTGATGCACGACCGCCTGTCAGCGCGTCAGTTGGGGGCCCAGGCCACCGGCAACGGTCGCCGCCAGTCCTTCGCCCACATGCCCATGCCGCGCATGACCAACACCTTCATGGAGGCCGGCAACGACAAGTTCGAGGACATGATCGCCTCGACGAAGCGCGGCCTCTACGCCGCCAACTTCGGCGGCGGCCAGGTGGACATCACCAACGGCAAGTTCGTCTTCCAGTGCACCGAGGCCTATCTGATCGAGGACGGCAGGATCACCGCACCCGTCCGCGGCGCCACCCTGATCGGCGACGGGGCCACCGCCCTGACGCATATCCAGATGGTCGGCGACGACTTCGCCTTCGACCCCGGCGTCGGCGTCTGCGGCAAATCAGGACAGGGCGTCCCCGTCGGCATCGGCCAGCCCAGCCTAAAGATGGGCGGCCTGACCGTAGGCGGCACGGCGGTCTAGGTTCAGGCCTTCACTGGCCCCGTCAGCCGCCCTTGCGCTGAGGTCATGCTGCATGCCCATGTCTGCATGAGACGCCTGATAGATCCCGCGTCCGAGGCGAAGCGTTTCGCCATCCGCTGCCATTGCGCGAGGTCGGCGCCGTAACCCCAACAGCCTTGAGTTCAGACAGACGCATCATGCGTCCCCAACCGAGGAGCTGACGGGCAAGTTCGCGATTTGAGAGCGCCATGAGCTAAGTAAAAATCCTCGGAGGTTAGACCCTATCTTCCTAGGTTTTGTATCCCCATCGCCTAGCAACCTTAAATCGCTTCTTTGGCGTAAGCCTGAGCGGCCTTGGCCTCCCCAGCGCAAAACCGACCGCAGCCTATCATCATTGGCAGACGCTTCTTGATGATGATCGCCTCGACCAAGCGCGGCCTCTACGCGGCTAACTTCGGCGGCGGTCAGGTGCTCAGCACAAACGGCAAGTTCGTCTTCCAGCGCACCGAGGCCTATCAGATCAAGGACGGCAGGATCTCCGCCCCCGTCCTCGGCGACCTCAGCCTCACCGTCTTCGGCAAGTCCGGCCAGGGCGTTCCCGGCGGCATCGGCCAGCCTAGTCTCAAAATAGGCAACCTCACGGCCAGCGGCGCGGCGGTCTGGGGTCAAGAGACAGTAAAGGCGGCAGACATTAGAATAGAGCAAGAAACAGGCGCATCGCCGGGGTACCTAAGCACGAATCATCCTAATGTAACGCTGTTTTCAGAATTGTTTGTGAACCAATCTTGGCCAGTCTCGTATATTGGCCATGCTTAGCTTGTCGTCCGCTGCCCTTATCGCCCTTCGCCTTCGCTCGAGTGATCCGGCGAAGGGCCAATGAGCTACTATCGTCTGCGCGCCTTGCGCGCCAAGGAGTCGGCGCATTCGAGGGATTGCGAGAAGGAGCGTCTGCATCTTCTTCGCCTCGCCTGTCTTTACGAGCAAAACGCCAGGCTGGAAGAACGCGCACGCCGTCAACAGTTGCGCCGCCCTTCCGAACGATGATCGCTTGATCAGGAGCGCTCGCCGCGGGTGACGATTTTAGAGGAACGGAGAACGATCTGCAGCCATGAGGTCACGATCACGCCGCCGCCATTCCCAAACTGTCCCGCGGAAGATGCGGATCGGCCGCTGACGAGCCCAGGACTTCGCCGCCTGTCAGCAGAGGTGACATCAGGGCAGGCCGCTTTTTTCTCCAATAGCTCAGGGGTCGCTCCAGCCCATGACCCGAAAGCGGGCCTGGCGGCTTGCTAAAGAGCTGGACGCCGGCATGCAGACGCCCATTACGAACGATGGCGTTGTAGCCGGTTCCTCTGCTGCTCGTGGATCCGCTGATCGTCGCTCGGTCGAGAGCTGACGTCGTGGCGGCGGACGTCAGGTGGTCCTCCTCTGCGATCTCGAGTCCGCGAATCCGGACCGGGCGCGAACGCTCGCTGCCTGGGAGGACGGCGCGGCGGTTTCATTGCCGCCGCCATCGCAAGACTGAATTTCCAATGGCGGAGACATCTCGCCTGCCGCAGGGACTGACCTGATGGCCCCTGGGTCGCATCGCTTGGCGCTTGCTCTGACGCCTCGATCGGGTCCAGTAAGCTCGACCGTCCCGAAAGGGACAACGGACGCCAAGCCATGAACCAGCCGACCGCTCCCGTCTGGGCCCCGCAGCATCTACGGCTGGGCATACGGGCCGCAGGCGTGGCCCTCTGGTCCTGGAACGTCGAGAGCGACCGCCTTACCATGGATGCCGTCGGCTATGCCCTGTGGAATGTTCCAAAAGACTTGGAGGTCGCTTTTGAAGACCTCTCCAGACACATCCATCCCGCCGACAGGGATCGCGTCCGCGCGGCGTTCAATGCGACGCGGGGTATCCTGGGACCCTATGAGATCGATTTCAGGATTCTCGTCGAGGATGAGGTCCGCTGGATTTCCGCCCGTGGACGAGGCGATGATGAAGGCATAGTCGGCAACGTCATGTATGGCGTCTTCCTTGACGTGACAGGCCGCAAGCAGGCTGAAGAAGCCCATGAGCTTCTGGCTGGCGAGATGAGCCACCGGGTCAAGAACCTGATCGCAATCGCCGGCGCCCTCACCTCCATGTCATCCAGGGCTCCGGGAACAAAGGAGGAAATGGCGAGCGAACTGACCAGCCGCCTCGCCGCCCTTGGACGTGCGCATGACCTCGTCCGCCCCGTACCGGGTCAAACCGAAAACGCCGCCCTTCTCGCTGATCTTATGTCCATCCTGCTGAACCCCTACGACGACCTCGGCGCGTTCAGCGGCCGCATTCGGGTGGCGGCTCCGCGAATAGGCATCGGTGAAGGCGCCGCCACCGATCTGGCGCTGGTTATCCATGAACTGGCGACGAACTCGCTCAAATACGGTGCGCTCTCGTGCGCCAGCGGGCTGCTCGACCTGACGTGCACCGTCGTCGAGGACGAGGTGATCATGGTCTGGACGGAGCACGGCGGTCCGGCTGTCACGCCCCCCAACGACGCCCTTGGCTTTGGCAGCCGTCTTCTCGACCGGATCGTCACCCGGAAGCTGCGGGGGTCCATCGACTACCAGTGGAACCCTGAGGGCCTGATCGCCACTGTGCGCTTGAGGACAGAGAGACTGCTGGTCTAGGGCCGCGCAGTCAGGAGCTGACGCGCACCTCGCCGCCCGCCATCACCGTCCCCGGCAGATCAGCCCCCCCCCCCTACACAGCCGCGGCGTCGATCCAGGCGTGCTCTTTCGTGATCATGGTCGCGCGCCGTTTGACGGGCGGATGGACCTTGTTCTCCTGCGGCCTCCCTGACGCCACAGCGAAGCCTGGCCGGAAAAACGCCGCAGCGGCGAGCGATGCTGCACTGCAACAACCATATAGACTGGAGCCGGGTCGCCCGGCGACGGATAGCGCCATGGCTAAGAATCACACCTCGCCCTCCCGCCTTCGGGCCGTTCAGGATTTCGGCGCCAATCCCGGAAACCTCAGGATGAAAACCTACACCCCGAGCGGAGGGGCGCCGGAGCGCTGCGGCCTGGTGGTCGTCCTGCACGGCTGCACCCAGACAGCGGCGGGCTATGCGGAAACCGCCGGATGGCTGGATCTCGCTGACCGATTTGGCTTCGCCCTGATCTGTCCGGAACAGAACCGAGAGAACAACGCCAATCTGTGTTTCAACTGGTTCGAACCCGGAGATATCGCTCGTGGTCAGGGCGAGGCGGCGTCGATTGCAGCCATGGTGGACTTCGCCGTGGTGGAGTTCGCCGCCGCCCCCGAACGGGTCTATGTCACAGGCCTGTCAGCCGGCGGCGCCATGACATCGGTCATGCTGGCGACCTACCCGGAGCTGTTCGCCGGCGGTGCTGTGATTGCGGGCCTCCCCTACGGCGTCGCCTCCAACCTCCAACAGGCGTTTAACGCCATGGGGGGCGCAGCCCCCCTGACAGATGAGGCTCTGGGGGACCGGGTGCGCGCCGCCAGCGCCTACACCGGGCCTCGACCGCCCGTCTCCGTCTGGCATGGCGACGGCGACGCCACGGTCCGCCCCGCCGCTGGCGACGCCGTCCTGCGTCAGTGGCGGAATGTGCATGGGGCCCTGCCGACCGCCCGCCAAGCCAGGACGCCGGACGGACGGATATTTCAGGCCTGGTTTTCGCCAGAAGGGGCGCTGGCCGTGGAGCGTCACTTCATTCCCCGCATGGCGCACGGCACGCCGGTCAAGACGGCAGGGCCCGACAGCTATGGCAGGGTCGCACCCTATATTCTGGACGTGGGCGTCTCTTCCAGCTTCGAGATCGCCATGGGCTGGGGGCTGGCCACGCTTGACGCCAGGCGCAGCCTCGGAGACGATCCGGGCTCGCTCCGCCCCTCGTCTCATGAGCCGACAGGTCGTCGTCGCCCCGATGTTTTGGTCAGGGCTCGACAAAGGGACAACCCCGCCCTTCGGGTCATTGAGGAGGCCTTGCGCAAGGCCGGATTGATGAAATGAAGTTGGGCCTCGGCCTGGCCTCATCCCTGTGCGACACCTGATTTATGACGGATGAACGGAAGCAGAAGCTGGCCGGCGAGCGCGCCGAGCTCTACGCCCCGGCGCCCACGGGCGGATCGACCATGGCCGGGCTCTGCGCCGGTACGGTGAGCCTGCTCGGCGTCTTCGTGGTTTCAGGCTTCTATGGACATGACGTCGAAGACCATCTTGTGCTGGCCGCCGTCGCTACAGCGGTCGGCTTCCTTGCCGGTGTGATCGGATACACAAAAGTGGCTCGCGCAAACCGTCGCGCGGTCAGGACGGAGCGGCAGGCCATCGACGACGGCAAACCGTGAAGTCGTAGGCCGCCCGAGGATCTCAGGTCATCGCTGACCGCGCCAACCGTCAGGATCAGCTCATCGCGCCGGGCGACGTGTGGGACCTTCAGTTCAGGGACCAGTTAAAGACCCTAACTCTGCGGGCGTCCAAGCTACTGCAGCTGTTGATGGACGCCGCCGGGGCCGACCTGCGCCGAAAAGGTGCATAGCGCCCCGATCAGGCATTGAACGACACTTTCCACGTCTCACGGGAGGAGTTCGTGGAGACGTGCCGTGAACTGTTTGGCACGACGGTCCGCATATCGGGCCGCTACTGTCAGACGTGGAGCGCGACCTGGACGACGGCCGCGGCTCAGAGGTCCGCTTCCAAATCTCGCCGGTCTTGCGCCTGGTCCTCGCCCAGTCGAACCACTGGGCGGCCCTGTCGCGCCGCGTGGTCATGGCGTTCGCGAGCCGCTACGCCTTACGGCTCTACGAGGTCATCGCCATCCGTTTTCATCTCCGAAAGCCTCCTGTTTTTCGCTCAAGCAAACGGCCATTGTGTTACAATGCACTTCTCTGGCAACACACGAGGCGTTCCCATGAACGAAGCCACCTTCACCTTCCGGGTCGATGAGGTCCTAAAAAGCGAGTTCACGACGGCGGCTAAGTCCAGTGACCGGAACGCCGCCCAGGTACTGCGCGGCTTCATGCGGGACTACGTACGCCAGCATCAGGAAGCCGCCGAGCATGACGCCTGGTTCCGTCGCCAGGTGCAGATCGGAATCGACGCCGCCAACGCCGGAGATCTAATCTCGACCGAAGAGGTCGAAGCCGAGGCGGCGGCATGGCGCGAGGCGACGCGGCAACGCTTGGCGCACTCGTGAAGCTGGTCTGGACCCGGCCTGCGAGCATCGACCGCAAAGACATTCGCGAATACATCGCGGCAGACAACCCAACCGCCGCCCTGGCATTGGACGAACTGATTTCCGAGAAGGCCGCTCGCCTTGCCGATGATCCTGCCCTAGGCCGGATAGGGCGCGTCCCTGGAACACGCGAGCTGATCGCCCACCGAAACTACGTCCTGGTCTATGACATGGCCGACGATCAGGTTCGCATTCTCCGCGTACTGCACGCCGCTCGTCAGTGGCCTGCGCCTTAGGGGTTCGGGGGCCGCGCCCCTGACGTCCCCAAATGGCCATCCTTCCCCGTAGGGGCTCACCTTTGCGGCACCCAAAGTATTGCGAAAGTCGGCCAAACCAGTCTCGTGTTTTTCCGTTTCAGGTGTCGCGATCCGAGCGTCCGTTCACGTCGTCGATCTTTCCGTTCTCGATTGCCGAAGGCTTGCCGGCCGGGCGGCGGCTATGCCTGATGGCCGCCACGGCGACGGCCGTGAACAGCAGGCAGAGCGCGATCAAAACATAGTTCATGATCTGTCTCCCATACCCCAACCTCGTCCAAGATGTTTGAAGACGTTGCCGGCGAGGACCAGCCCAACAGCCACCGGAACCGCGAAGACGAAGACAAGGAGAAACGCGGCTAGGGTGTTCATAAGGATGGAGCGTCGCCCGGCGCTGCGAAGTTCCCACCCGCGTCTCAGAGCCCCCGGAGCAACCGACAGCCTGCGGAGCCGTTCATCACGAAACCTTCACCTTGACGAGCAAACCATGACCTCAATCCGCTGCCTGCCCGCCGCCGCTCTCGCTGTCGCTCTCGCCGCCTCCCCGGCTGCAGCTCAGAACTCCGGCGACGCGCCTTCCCAGCAGCAGGAACGAATCGGAGCGATTCTTGGCGCGCTTTTCGGCGATCGGTTAGGCGTTACGACATCGATCGAAGCCCAGTGGGCCGCAGGACGCACCCCCCTTCTGACCCAGCGAAACCAGTTCACCGCTCGCATTGATTCCGATGTCCGGTCCGGCGCGATCAATCAAATGACCGCAACCCGACTCAAGAGCGACTATGCGGCGCTCGTGGATCTTGAAACCCGCTACGGATCCGATCGCCGCTTTACAGCGGAAGAACGTGCGGACCTGGCCAGCCGCTACGAAGCCCTGACCCGCGTGCTTGCGGACGGCCGCTATGCCGACCCCTCGTCGGAAGTCGCCTCTGTCGTCGCCGGTAAGGCGGAATTTGACCGCCGGGTCGATACAGCCGTGTCGGCGCGTCGCCTGAGCCGCACGGAAGGGTCGCGGCTGAAGGCCGACTACGCCGCCCTGATCCAGGTTGAAGCGGGGTATCTGCGCGACGGCCAGATCACGGCTCGCGAACGCGAGGATCTCGATTCCCGGCTGGACGCCCTCGACGCCCGCGTCGGCGACGTGGGATACGGGAGCGGGACACCGGTCCAGACACCGCGCAGTCGTCTGGACGCCGTCCTTCGGAGCCTGCCCTATTCGGGCCTTTCCGCCGCCGCCCAGACGCAGCTGCGCATCGAGCACGGCGACCTTGACCGACTCGCTGCGGCTTATGAACGCCTTGCTCCGTCGGCGGATGACCGGACCTATCTGGAACGGCGGGTCGGCGAACTCGAGACGCGGGCCAAGGTGCGGCGGTGAAGCGTCGGGCGTTCGGCACGCGCGGGGTAGAGGCGAAGCCGATCGCCGACCTGCCTCGTAACGTCCGGCCGCGGCCATTCCGGGAGCAGTCCGGCCCATTCAGGCAAGACATGCGGCTTGGCCGCTGAAAAGCTGAGGGCTTCGGAACCTGCCAGCTGAGGTCAATCAAGGCAGGCCGCTGGCTTGTCCCATGGCTCAAGGATCGCTCCATCCCATCACCCGAACGCGGGCCTGGGGTTTCGCACTGGAGGAAAACACCAGGGTCGCCCGCTTTTCACCGCGCCCCGGCACGTAGTCGAGGCTGGCCTGGGCTCGCTCCCCTTCGGATTCGCCTTCTATCTCGACAGCGGCCGCCGTCATGTCGCCCTTGTTGAGCACCCTGACCTCCACAGCCCAACCGGATGCGACGGGCCGGGGGGCCTCCGTTCTGACGGAGAGGTCCGGCGGCGACTGATGAGCGAAAGCGGAGCGCGCGAGCACCACGATTGCGGCCAGGGTGACGATGAGACCCAGGAAGGCGCACAAGGCCTGCAACCGGGACGACGTCCCCCCGTCGGATGTTCTGCGGTTCTTCATCCCGGTCATACTCACACCAGAAGCCGGGCGGCTGCGGCCCCCAGAGCGGCGGGGAAAGCCAATACGACCACATTGGCCGTTACAGCCCCCGCCCCATGTCCATCGACAGCGGCGAAGGCCCACAGCATGGCGAGGCTCGCCGCCAGACAAAGGGCGTAACCAGGCAGGGTGAAGTGCAGGAAGGCGCGAAGCGGCGTTTCCTTCTCTTCCTGGCCTGCAAAGCCTGCTTCGAAGACGATGACATGCAGAAGAAATATCGACACGACCAGAAGCGCCAGAGCGCCCAACGGCGTGGTCAGATAGGCGATCAGTCGCATTTCTTCGGTCGGCGCGAGATTCATGGCGAAATAGAGCGCACCCGCCAGCATGAGAAAGAGCTCGCCGGGATAGGAGGCCTCGTCCTCGTCCCCCTGTTTTCCGTCGCCCGAAAGCTGGCGGCGCGCCACCAGGGCGCCAAGAGCCGCCGGCGCCGCCTGGAGAGATATCTGTCCGGTCGCCGACGTCAGGGAAGCGTAATCAAGGACATTGAACAGAGCCAGGAGCGCGGCCGAGGTCACGTAGCCGACGGCGAGCGCGACCAGGGTGTCCAGAGTGTTGTTCATCAGACCCCTGCGCGCCGAGAAGCCCGCGTAATGCGCCAGACCGTAAAGCACCGGCAGCGCCCCGAGCACAAAGGCGAGGCGTCGCAACGGGGGCGCGGATACGCCCAGAGCCCACATCTCCATCGTCATCAGAAGAGGCAGGCTGAACAGCAGGGCCCCGCCGAAGGCGCGGCCGAGATCCCCGAGATAGCTCAGTTCCGATTTGGCCCCATGAACTGCGGCTTGCATCCTTCCCCCTCACCTCACTGGCCGTCGTGGTTCGACGCGTTCCGTCGTCTGCGCGAGGCCGCCGGGCCGCGCAGTCCGAAGCGTGCCTGGAGCCAACGTCGACCCAGCCTTGCTGTTCCTCTCTGTCGACGACCCTGCTTTGGGACGTCTCAGCCGACCCCCGCCCCACCGGTGACGCCCCATACCTCTCCCGTGACAAAACTGGCTTCCTGTGAGGCCAGCAGCACATAGACAGGGGCGATCTCCACAGGCTGTCCCGGACGGCCGAAAGCGCTATGGGCGCCGAACTGCTCGACCTTCTCCTGCGGCTGGCCGCCGCTGGGCTGCAGCACCGTCCAGAATGGCCCAGGCGCTACGGCGTTCACACGCACGCCCTTGTCGATCATCTGTTTGGCCAGGGCCTTGGTGTAGGCGACAATACCGGCCTTGGTCGTGGCGTAGTCCAGCAGGATGTCAGACGGCTCATAGGCCTGAATCGAGGCGGTGGTGATGATGGACGCGCCCGCAGGCAGGTGCGGCTCCGCCGCCTGACACAGCCAGTGCAACGCGTAGAGGTTGGTTTTCATCGTCGCGTCGAAATCCTCTGTCGAGACCTTCGACACGTTCTCTCGGTATTGTTGATGTCCGGCGTTGACGACGAGAATGTCCAGTCCGCCGAACCCCTCAACGACGCGCTCGACCATGGTCGCGTTCCAGGCCTCGTCGCGGATGTCGCCCGGCAGGGCCAACGCCCTGACCCCGGCTTTCTCGATCAGGGCGATCACCTCCCTGGCGTCCGCCTCCTCGGACGAAAGATGGCCGATCGCCACGTCTGCGCCCTCGCGGGCGAAGGCGATGGCGATCGCCCGCCCTATGCCGGAATCTCCGCCCGTGATCAGGGCCTTGCGCCCCTTTAGCCGACCATGGCCGACATAGCTGTCTTCGCCGTGATCCGGCATGGGGCTCATGCGGCCCGCCAGCCCCGGCTCGGGCTGGGGCTGGCGGGGAAAAGGCGGTCGGGGGTACTGTCGGCGGGGATCCTGCATGGCGAGGCGATCGGACATCGGGTCATCCTTGTGAGGAGGCGCGCGACGTCAGACGGCGCGCTGGAACATGCCGGTCTAATGTCCTCGCCGCGCCGCCCGTTCCGCTGCTCAGACCCCGCTGCATGACCGCGGCGGAGCTCAGGCTTGCTTGCCGTCCCGACCTCCGCCCTCTTGGGTTCTTTGGCGATCAGATCACGATCGCGTCTCCGCCGGGATTTCGCCATGGCGCCCTTTGCCGTCTCGGGCGTTGATCAGCTTCACCGGAGGCGATCTTGATCAACCGACCAGGCCCGAAATCAGTCCCTCAATCTCTGCGTGCAGCCGTGATTTCCGGCTGGAGTCTGGTGAAGGACAGGGCGGACCGGCTCAAGACGTATGTGGTGGCCGAAGACCCTGTCTGGCTGGCGTTTCGACATCCAGGAAGGCCGGAGGCCGTGGCGGTGGGGATAACCCTGGCCCTGGCGTTGGGTTGTCTGTTGTTCCTGGTTCTGTTCGACTGGAACTGGCTGCGCGGACCGATCAGCCGCGCAGCGTCCGCCTCGACCGGCCGCGAGGTCCTGCTGAACGGCGATCTGGATGTCAGGCTGTTCAGCTGGACCCCGTCGGCCACGGTACGCAGGCTCAGTATCGGCGGCCCCGCATGGGCGCGCGGTCGGAATACGGCCGAGGTCGAACAGCTGAACGTCTCGGTTCGGCTGCGTCGGCTGTTCCTGGGCCAGGTGGAGGTGTCATCCCTGACCATGACGCGCCCGACGGTTCATCTGATCGTGGACGCGCAAGGCCGGCGCAGCTGGGACCTGAAACCGGATCGACCCGACGACGGTCGCGGGGCGAAGCTGCCGGTCATCCAGCGTCTGGTCATCAAGGACGGCCGCCTGACGCTGGACGAGCAGCGGCGGGGCATGAAGCTCGACGCCATGGTCGGCGCGCGCGAAGCGCGGTCTCCCGAGGACGGCGAAAGCGGTTTCCAGCTTGACGGCAAGGGGACGATGAACGGCGCGCCGCTAAGCCTTAGGGTCACGGGCGGCCCCTTCGTCAATATCCGCCGAGACCGGCCCTACGCCTTCACCGCCGATCTGGCAGGGGCCGGGTCGAGACTGAAGGCAGAGGGCGCCGTCACCCGGCCCTTCGACCTTGGGCGTTTCAACGCCGTGCTGGAGCTGGAAGGACGGGACCTGGCCGACCTCTATCTGCTGACGGGCATCACCACGCCGAACACGCCGCCCTACAGATTGAGCGGCCGCCTCAGCCGCGACGGCGCCCTGTTCCGCTTCGCCGATTTCAGCGGACGGGTCGGATCGTCAGACCTGTCGGGAACGCTGGAGGTGAACAAGATGGGCGCACGCCGCCGGGTTGATGCGGAACTGGTCTCTCGCTCGCTCGACATTGATGATCTCGCGGCCGTCCTCGGCGCCCGGCCAAGGGTCACGAGCGGCGGGACGGTCGCCAGCTCTGGCGCCCCCGGCAAACTCCTGCCCGATGCGCCGCTGCGCACCGAAAGGCTTCGCGCCATGGACGGGTCCCTGTCCTATCGCGCCGCTTCGGTGAAGGCCAACACCCTCGACATCCGGCAAGTCCGGCTCGGCGCCGACCTGAAGGACGGGATACTCAAGCTCAACCCGGTGTCCTTCACCTTCAATCGCGGCGAGCTCAACGGGACAGCGCGGATCGACGCCCGCAGGAGCACGCCTTACAGCGCCGTCGATTTCCGCTTGAGCGGGTATCCGCTGGAATCGATCATCCCCGCACGAGGGGGCGCCCCGACGGTGACGGGCCGCGCCCTGGGTCGGGCGAAGCTTGAAGGTCCAGGGGCCTCCATCCATGATCTGGCGGCCAACTCCAGGGGAACCATAAGCTTGGTCGTGCCCCAGGGGCGGATGCGATCAGCCTTCGCCGAACTGCTGGGCATCAATGTCGGCGTCGGCTTGCGCAAGCTGCTGTCCGGCGATCAGTCCACATCCGGCATCCGCTGCGCCGTGGCGGATTTCACAGTCGCCGGCGGCGTGGCGACCTCGCGCACCCTTGTGATTGATACAGACGTGGTCCTCGCCCAGGGATCGGGCACCATCGACCTGGGGGCCGAGACGATGAACCTCAGGATCGACGGCGAGACCAAGAAGCCTCGCCTGCTGCGGGTCTGGGCCCCGATCACGGTCAAGGGCCCGCTCGTCTCCCCGAGCCTTGGCGTGGACGTTTCGGCCGTGGCGACCCAGGGCGGGATCGTCGGCGCCCTGGCGACCCTGGTCAATCCGGTCGCCGCGCTGCTGGGCTTCATCGACCCGGGACTGGCGGAAGACGCCGACTGCGGCGCCCAGATCGCCGGCGCCCGCTAGGCCGACTTGCCTTGCCCGTCGCCTGCACCCGGTTGGGACGGCCAGGCTCTGGTCGCCGGGAACGCAACCTCGCCCAGCGTGCTTTGCTCGCCAGGGCAGCAACTCCGGAAGAGCACAAACGTGGCCGCAGAACTGAATGCTCGACGTGATGTCGTCATCATCGGCGCCGGCCCGGCTGGCCTTGCCGCAGCCCTTTATCTGGCGCGATATTGTCGGGACGTTCTGGTGCTGCACGACGGCAAGAGCCGTGCGCTAAGGATTCCCCTAACCCACAACGCGCCGGGGTTTCCGGACGGCATTCGCGGACCAGAGCTGATCGCGCGGATGACACGCCATGCCGTCCAGTACGGCGCCGCCGTAGAGGAGGCGGAGGTGATCATGATCGACGCTGTCGCCGACGGATTTCGCCTCCGTCTCAAAGACGGCTCTACGCGAACGAGCCGCGCGGTCATCCTCGCCACAGGCATAGAGCTCAATCAGGTCGATCTGCCGCACGCCGTCCATGAGGAAGCGATCCGAGCGGGCGTGCTGCGTTATTGCCCTGTGTGCGACGGTTATGAGCATCTGGGCATGCGGATCGGCGTGGTCGGTTGCGACAGCAACGGCGCCGCCGAAGCCCTCTTCCTGCGGCAATACTCCGACGACGTCACCCTGATGCCGCTCAGCCATCCCGAACTCTCCCCCGCCCAGGTGCAGGAGTTGGCTGCATCTGGCGTCAGCGTGGAAAAGGGCGCCCTGCTCGCTCTGGAACCGGGTGCGGACCGCATCGGCGTGCGGCTTGAAGGGCGCGCGTCTCTGGAGTTCGACGTCATCTATCCGGCCCTGGGGTGTCGGCCGCGGTCAGTTCTGGCGGAGCAGCTCGGCATCGGTCTGACCGGAGCCGGTTGCGTGTCGGCTGCCTGCGTCGCCGATAGCGGCGTTCCCGGCGTCTTCGCCGCCGGAGATGTGGTGGAAGGTCTGGATCAGATCAGCGTCGCCATGGGTCACGGCGCCATAGCGGCGACAAAGGCTCACAACTGGCTGCGTGAGCAAGATCAAGACACGCTGCAGGCTAAAGCCTAGAGCCCCAAGACTCCCGTCCAATGCCGAGCGATGCGCGCGACGCCGTCAGAGTGATGCGCAACCTTCTGAACTCAGAGGAACAGCGGCTCAACGGGCACGTTGCGGCGTCATGAGCGAACTCGTTGCGAATATCGTGGGCTCGGCGGCGGCCGTCTGCTCCATCACCAGTTTTGCGCCTCAAGGCATAAAGATCTGGAAGGAGAAAGACGCCTCGGCTGTCAGCTTGAAGACCTACGCCCTGACGGTCATCTGCTTCATCCTGTGGGTGGTCTACGGCGTCATGACTGAGGCGTGGCCCGTCACGATCGCGAACGCCTGCGCCCTGGCGATGGCGTCCGGCGTTCTGTTCATGAAGTGGCGCTTCCGGGACGACGCTGCGAAGGCCGCCCATTCCTGAGCCACCCGTGCAGGTGAACACGCCCGACCGCGACGAAGACCTCAACCCGCTCCTGCCGGCATGGATGGCTAACCCCAGCCCGTCCTTGGGCCTCGAAAGGCCGCCAGATTCAGCAAGGCGTTATGATCGGATACGCAGGCGGCCAGATGCCTCGCCATGACTTCACGTGTGACCAGATAGGCCAAGATTCCCTCGTACGGCTCCCCGCCTCTACGAGCAAAACTCCAGAAAGGCCTGCCGTCTTGCGAATGCCTGTATTTGGGCCCGTGGCTGCGCGCCGACGGTTCTTGTGGAACACTGGGGCGCGGGCTCCTGACACGCGGATTAGCAGGCGTCGCGCGCTTTGGCGACGACGCCTGCCCGCCGAAGGATGGAGCGCATCACTGCCCCTTTCCCTCAAATGGTTCATCCGCCAAGGGGTTCCATGCGTCAGGCAGAGGCAGCCGACCGGGCCTCGCCGAACCGCTGCCTTAAAAATGGGCCATCTTTCAAAGGGCGCCGCCTGAACCTTCATGCCTTCAAGGCTTGAGGACCACCTTGGTCCACTCATTGGGGTTGTCGTGGAAATTCTTGTAGGCCGTTGCGGCCTCCTCGAGCGGCAGGCGATGACTAATCAGGTCCGTGGTGTCGATCTGGCCGTCCATCACAAGCTCCAACAGTGTGGGCAGGTATTTCTGCACGTGGGTCTGGCCGGTTTTCAGGGTGAGCCCCTTCTGCATGAAGGCGCCGATCGGCAGCTTGTCGCCGATCCCGCCATAAACACCGGGCATGGAAATACGCCCCCCCTTGCGACAGGCCATGATGGCCTCGCGCAGGACATGCTGGCGGTCCGTCCCCAGTTTCGTCTCCTGCTTGACGGCGTCGATGATGTTATCCGGAGCGAAACCGTGCGCCTCCATGCCCACCGCGTCGATACAGGCGTCGGGGCCGATGCCTGCCGTCATCTCCTTGAGAGCTTCAAGCACCTTGACCTCATGATAGTTGAGCACCTCGGCGCCGTTCTGTTTCGCCAGGGCGAGACGGCGCGGATGGTGGTCGATGGCGATCACCCGCCCCGCCCCCATGTGGATGGCGCTCTTGATCGTGAAAAGGCCGACCGGGCCGCAGCCCCAGACCACCACGGTGTCGCCGGGCTGGATCCCGGCGTTTTCCGCCGCCATCCAGCCGGTGGGGAAGATGTCGGAAAGGAAGAGCACCCGCTCGTCTTCGATGCCGTCGGGCACGACGATGGGACCGAAGTCCGAATAGGGAATGCGGGCATACTCGGCCTGCCCGCCTGCGTAACCGCCGGTCAGGTGCGAATAGCCGAACAGGCCCGCTGCCGGGTAGCCGTAGGCGACCTCGGAGGCGTCGGACTTGTCGGCAGGATTGGAGTTGTCGCAGGCTGAATACTGCTCCTTGCCGCAGAAGAAGCACTGGCCGCAGGCGATGACGAAGGGCACCACCACCTTCTGCCCCACCCGCAGGCTGGTGTTTCCGCGCCCCACTTCCACCACCTCGCCCATGAACTCATGGCCGAGAATGTCGCCCCGGTGCATGCCGGGGATGACGCTGTCATAGAGGTGGAGGTCCGAGCCGCAGATGGCGGTGGCGGTGATTTTGATTATGGCGTCTCGGGGATTGACGATCTCGGGGTCGGGGACCGTGTCCACCCGAACATCGTGTTTGCCGTGCCAGGTCAGTGCGCGCATGGAATTCGTCCTTGATGATCAGCCGCGGGGCGCGGCGACGGGAGCCTGGGAGGTGGAAACCTCTCCTGTCTCCATCAGCTGTTTGAAGCGGCGAAGTTCACGTCTGGCCTGAATGCGCGGCTCGCGCTGCATCACCTTGGCCACGAGCTTGCCCACGGCGCCGGCAGGCGGGTCATAGCTGATCATGACGCGCACCTCGGTTCCGCGGCCGAAAGCGTTGTCACGGAACTCGACCCAGCCTTCGTGATCGATGTCCGCTGATTCAGTGGAGCGCCAGGCGATCTTCTCGCCCGGGCGATCCTCGATAATCTCGGTCTCCAGCTGAACCTCGAAGCCGCCGGGCCCGGCTATGATCCAAACGCGTCCGTCGCCGCTGACCGATCGTACATTGGCCATGAAGAGGGGGAGATTCCGGAACTCGCGCCAGAAGCCGTAGAGCTCGGACCGGGGCCGGTTGATCATGACGGCCTGGATGGATGAGGATGAATGGTCCCCGTTGTGAACGTCGTTGTCCAGGAACCGTCGACGCCATCTCGGCGTCAGTGCTTGTCTGCTGCGTCCGCATTGGCTCTCTCCGATTGGCTGGGGGGGGGGGCGCGGGCGCCTCAGCCGATTACAGTTTCTCGCTCGCCCGCTTCAGGTCCCCGGCGAGCTTGGCGCGGGTCTTGTCGAACCGCGCCTTCTCTTGCGATGCCTGCGCCTCGAGCCGCCCGGTCTCGGCGCGAAGGGCCTCCGTGCTGGCGGCGTAGGCTTGCTCCAGCGCCTCCAGTTCGTCAGCGAGGCGCTGGGCCCGACGTTTCTCGGCGGCGGTCGGCCCCTTACGCGCCTTCACTCGCGCCGTTCGGGGTCCGGTCTTGCCGATGTCGATCGCCAGCCCCCTCTCGACGACCTCCCCTGATCGCGCCCGGGCCGCCTCCGCGTCCTCGGATTCAGGGGCTTCCTTGGCGAGGCCTGAAGCGAAGATGTCCTGCTGGATGCCCCAGGCGGCAAGGGCCTTTGGCCTAGAGGAGGCCGCCACCGTGAAACGATGAAAGCCGTCCGACCATTCAAAGACCTTCAGCCTGGGGGCCATGCTACTCGCCGGAAATCGCCTTCTGGATTTCCTCGGCCTTCTGCAGATGGGCCTCGATCTTGGGCAGGACCGTGCGCGCATGCGTCGCCAGGGCGGGCGCCTCCGCGTTGTCCGAGAAGCCCCGGTGCAGGGTTACGGCCTCCTGGTGAGCCGCGACCTGCTGATCGATGTAGACTTTGTCGAAATCGGCGGCGCCGGCGTCCCTCAGGTTGTCCAGCAGTCCCTTGCGGCGCTGATCGAGTTCCGCAGGCGCCGTCACGTTCGGGGCCGCTGTGGAGGCGGCAGTCTTGAACGCGGCGCTCGCGGCGGTGTGATCCGTCTTGATCATCTGAGCCAAAGCCTTGACGTCAGCGCGGCTGGCCCGCTCCAGAGCAATATCCGCGGCCTGGATTTCATACATGTCCCCCATGGCTGCGGCCGGCACATAGGCGCTGACCAGGTTTCCTCCCATTGTGGCGGCCGAGGTCTGGCCCACCGGCGCTGACACCGCATCCTGAGCCTTGTTCACAGCTTCATTCCCGTCCCGGGGGCTGCAGGCGGACAATAGGGCGGCGGCCGCAGCGGCGGCGACAAAGGTCGAGGCGTGGCGCATGGTCATCAGCTCCTGATTGATGTGAAGAACAAAGCGCCTCCGACGCCATCGGGTTTCCTTCAAAAGGGGGCGGGCGCGGCATTGAGGCCATCGGGCCCCCGCACGACGGGCGGGCGGGCTCACTGTCCGCAAGCCGACACAAGATTCGCGTCTCCGGCGCCGTTTGGGTCGCTCCGGCCAAACACGGGCAATCTCGGCTCGCCGAGAGCGTAATGAGACACCATCGCTCGCTCCGCGTTCCGCTCGCGCGGAGACCAGGCTCTTGCTCTCTCAGAGCTCGCAACCAGGACGAAGCTCGGCGAGGAAGCCCCTTGGTCACGTCCATCATCATGCGCGCTGCCGCCTTGGCCCCCACCGGAGCATTAGGCGATCCTCCTCCTTGGTATGGAAGGCGCTTGCAGGCTGACGACTAGGCGACGTCCGTCATCTGCGCGAGCGCAAGCGCGTCAGCGGCCGCCTCTCCCATGGCGGTGTTATCGAAGATGACCCAGCGGTCGCTATCGCTCGAATCCCATGCCAGCACCTTGTCGCGGATGGTCTCGAGCCGGTCGCGACCATAGGCTGACCGATACATGGCCGGACTGCCGTGAAGACGGAAATAGACGCACCCGTCGCCGCCAGGCAGGCCCGCGCCTGGCGCGGGCTCCGGGTCCGCCGCGACGCGCGCGGCCCCGTGGTGAGCGAGCAGACTATCTGCTTCTTGCGTAAACCAGGATGCGTGCCGGGGCTCGAGGACGATCTGCGCTTCGAGGCGAGCCCGAAAAGCGTCCAGAAAGGCCGCCGTCCTGGCGTTGTTGAAGAGAAGGCTGGGCGGCGTCTGCACGAGGATCGGACCCAGTCGGTCGCCCAGACTCGCCAGATCGCAGGCTAGTTCCGCGAGCAGGTCGTCGCAGTTCTCCAGCTTCCGAAGGTGAGTGATATCGCGCGGAGCCTTAACCGAGAAGCGAAAATCCGGCGGCGTCGCGGCGGCCCAGCGCGCGAACGTGGATGGGCGATGGCGGCGGTAGAAGGTTGAGTTTATTTCGACGGCGCCGAGGCGCGCGGCGTAGCGCTCCAGCCCACTGCCCGTGACAGGAAACCGGTCTCTCACCTCAGCCGGAATGGCCCAGCCTGCTGTGCCGATCCGGATCTTCATTCTCCCCGGCCCAAGAGGTTCGGGGCCGGACGACAGACCTCCTGGATCACGAGGCGTCGCGACGTGCCGCCATGCCCGGCGTCGTCGGCGCGAGCTCCTCAGCCTGGGTCTTAGGCGGGGGACCGTCAGTCTTCTGGAGACCATCGTCGGGCGTCTGGCGGATCGAGAGTATGGATTCTCCGCTTTTCAACAGGGGCGCGGCGGCGTCCACGGCCTGGGCATCTGTCGGGGACGGCACCCTCAATCTCCGTTCGGCGCCAAGGGCGTCGGCGACGACGATCTCGTAGAATTTCATATCAGCCCTCATCTGGTTCGGACATGATCCCTCGTCGGATCCAGCGCCCTGACTGTCTGGGTTAGCGCGCCGCTCGCCTACCCGTTCCGCCCGCATTTCGGCAGGAGCGGATCTCAGTCATCGGGAACAGACGACGCCTTCCGAGACTTGAAACCCATGCCGCCGTCTCTGCTCGAAGGACCGACCTGGCATGAAACCTGCCGACAAGCCCCCTGTAATGCGCGACCCTCAACGTCTGCTGCGCTTCGCGGGACTGCTCCTCCTCCTGCTTGGTGTCGTCTACCTCGGCACGGCTCTGACGGGCTTTTTAAGAAATCAGGAGAAAAGACCCGATCCGAGAATGACGGGCGCGGAGGCTCCGCTTGAGCGCGCCGGAGGCGCTTGACCGTAAACTGACGCACGCCTTGGGTCGTGTATCAGTCTAAAGGAACGTGGTGCGCGCAATCTAGTTACCGGCTCCCTGTTGAACATCAAGGAGACGGATAATTCGATGTGCGCGGATGGGGTTTATGATCGCGACTTTTTCGCCGCCATGGCCGATCGCGGCTTCTACATCTTCACTTCCCGGCCGATCGTCAACGCAAAGCCGCAAGCCTGCGATGCGCTTTCATCGGGCCCGGCTCTTTCGACAGCCGCCCCCTGCGCCGAGGCGAGCGCAGACGCTCAAGCCGAGGCGGCGTGACCGGGTCCCGGCGAAGCTCGATTTACGCCTCTGCTTTAAACCCGCAGATTCTGCCGGACTAGAGCAACCCGCGCCTATGTCGGATACAGTCTCGTTCTCCATGACCGCGTTCGCGCCCTGCAGCTCAGCTTGAGCGACACAGTGGCTCTGAACAAGCGTAGTCGCGCGACGGCGCTAGGGCACACGCTTCCAAGGTGTCGGCCTCCGCGGCTTGGAGGCGGTGACGTGACCCCCTGAAACTCCTCCAGGAATAGCTAGAGTCCGCCCTAACGAAGGACGGACAGAATGAAGCGATCAAGGTTCACGGAAGAGCAGATCATCGGGATCCTGCGGGAGCAGGAGGCCGGAGTGACGACGGCGGAGGTGTGTCGGCGTCACGGGGTCAGCTCGGCGACCTTTTACAAATGGAAGGCGAAGTTCGGCGGGCTCGACGTGTCGGAGGCTCGGCGGCTGAAGACGCTTGAAGAGGAGAACGCCCGGCTCAAGCGGATGCTGGCGGACGCGATGCTGGACAACGTGGCTCTGAAGGACCTGCTGGGAAAAAAGTGGTGACGCCCGCCGGCTGGCGCGAGGCGGCAGGTCATCTGCAGGCCGCCTACGAGATGAGCGAAAGGCGGGCGTGCCGTGCTCTGGGCGTCGATCGGACGAGCGTGCGCTATCAGGCGACGCGTGCGGACGACGGCGCCCTGCGCGACCGGCTGAAAGCCCTCGCCCAGGAGCGTCGCCGGTTCGGCTATCGCCGCCTGCACGTCCTGCTGCGGCGCGAGGGCCATGCGGTCAACAAGAAGCGGGTCCAGCGGATCTATCGCGAGGAACGGCTGACGGTGCGCCGGCGCGGCGGGCGGAAGCGAGCGATGGGCACGCGGCGACCGCTGGACCTGCCGCTGGTGGCCAACCAGCGCTGGTCGCTGGACTTGGCTGCTACGCGCCGCCCTCCGGGTCGTCGCCGACCAGATGACGGACGGGCGGCGCTTCCGCATCCTGACGGTGATCGACAACTGCACCCGCGAATGCCTGGCGCTGGGTGGCCGATACCTCGCTGTCGGGCGCGCGAGTGGTGCGGGAGTTGGACGCCGTCATCCGGCAGCGGGGCCGACCGGACACCATCGTCAGCGACAACGGCACGGAATACACCTCGAACGCCGTCCTGGCCTGGGCCGACGACACCGGCGTCGGCTGGCACTACATCGCACCAGGCAAGCCCCAGCAGAACGGCTTCAACGAGAGCTTCAACGGGCGCCTGCGTGACGAGCTGCTGAACGAGACGCTGTTCCGCTCCCTGCCGCACGCCCGCGCGGTGCTGGAGGCCTGGCGGCGTGACTACAACGAGCGGCGACCGCACTCGAAGCTCGGCTGGCTGACGCCGCAGGCCTACGCGCAAGCCCTTACTGGAAACGTCGGGCGGCCTGCTGCGCTGGTTGAGGGCTGCGCAGGCCGCCCTATTGCCAACCCAACCAATCTCTACTCAGATCAACCTCGGACTCTCGTTATGGCTGGATGAGAAACGGGGGTCACGTCACGAGAAGGAGCGTCTGCATCTTCTTCGCCTCGCCTGTCTTTACGAGCAAAACGCCAGGCTGGAAGAACGCGCACGCCGTCAACAGTTGCGCCGTCCTTCCGCAAGATGATCGCCTGATCAGGACGTCCCGCCGCGGGTGACGATATTATCGCCAAGAGGACGGTCCTGACGATCCCGCAGCCACACGGTCCGCCTTCCACGCCGGTCCTTCGATCTCGTAGCCCTGGGCCTCTAGCCCATCCAGCACGCCGTCCGGCTCGGCCAGGACGCGCAGCTGGGCAACCGCCATGGTGACGCCCGGCTCGCCCAGCGCCGTCTGCACAGCCTCGGCCCACTGGCGGCGCAGCAGGGGCGCAATCTCGGGATCGCCCCAGGGCCAGCACAGGCCGAGCGCCTGCTCCAGCGGCTGTGCCATGACCTCGGGCACGCGCCGGGCGCGCCAGTCGCTGATGCGGATGGCGGCGCCTTCCGGCCCGGCTTCGGCGGCGGCCAGGGCGCGCTCCAGGCAGGTCGCATAGGCAGCGGGCGGCGCCGTGATCAGGCTGTCGACGATCTCGTCGCCACGCACCGTGCCGACCGGGCGCACCGGAATGCGGGCGTCGCGCGCCGCCTTCTTGATAACGTCAGTGGCGTTGCGGGTCCGCCCCCGCTCATAGCCGGCATGGTCGCTCATAAGGTCCATACTGAGGATCATCAGACTGTTGGTGCGCCAGCTGGCGTTCTTCTGATCCGCCATCACCGTCTCCAGCCGCGCCTGGACCTCGGGCGACAGATAGTCGGCGGTCGTCGTCCCGCGCGGCAAGGTGGCCACCGTGCGGATGCGCCAGATCAGGCGCAGCACGTCGGCAACCGAGGCCCGGCCCTCCTGCGGAAAGAAGATACGCTGCGAACGCCGTGTCGCCGCCTCCAGCGCCTCGGGCCGCCATTCGACGTCGCGCGGCACGCCGCTGATGGCGCCGACCAGGATCAGGGTGCTGTCGCCGCGCGTGATTTCCCAGATCGGCGCCTCGGTGCGGCGGGCCGTGACGAAGATCTCGTCCACCGTGGTTACGGGCATAGCCGACGTATCCTGAGCCTGCGCGGGCGCACCTAACAGGCCAAGAACAAGAGCTGAAATGACAAGGATACGAATGGTCATGTCTGCTGGCGTAACAGTATCTAACCAGACTGTAATCTGACTAATCGGTAATGCTGTCCGCGATTTAATCCACCTGTCAGGCTTGTAACTGGAGACTTGAGCCTCCCCCCGCCAAACCTCTCCTCACGACCGAGGGAGAGGACAACGCCATGACCAAGACCATTCTGCTGGCCACCACCGCCGCGCTGGCGTTCGCCACAGCTGCACCGGCTTTCGCCGACACTGCGCCTGCGCCCCAGACCGCCGAGGCCAGCGATCAGGGCGTGCTGGTCTTCACTCCCGACTTCTTCAAGGACGCCCGTCCCAATACGGCGCTTGACATGGTCAATCGCGTGCCGGGCTTCTCGGTCAACGACGGCGACGGCGCTCGCGGCTTTGAAGGCGCGGTCGGAAACATCCTGATCAACGGCGCGCGCCCGGCGTCCAAGAACGACACCGGCTCCAATGTCCTGGGCCGCACAGTGGCGACGCAGGTCGAGCGCATCGAACTGGTCCGCGGCGGCGCCCCCGGCATCGAGATGCAGGGCTATTCGGTCGTCGCCAACGTCATCCTGAAGACCACCTCCAGCCGCGAACACGTGCTGACCGCCAACGCCAGCCTGTTCGAGGGCGGTCAGGATCTGTTCGGCGGCACCTATCAGTTCACCGCCCGCGAGGGCGAGCGCACCTGGGGCGTGACCCTGAGCGACGGCATCTCGTCCAGCGACTCCAACGGGGCCGGCTATGTCGTGCGCACCGACGCCAACGGCAACGTGCTGCGTAACGAACAGTATTACAACGACAACTACGGCGGCGGTAACTCGATCCGGGGCAACTTCTCCAGCCCCTTCATGGGCGGTAAGGTCGACCTGACCGCCCGTTACGGCGTCAACGACTGGCACAGCCTCAGCCGCCAGACCGCGCCCGATATCCTGCGCGAAAACCTCTATGACGAGGACGGCCACAGCGGCGAGTTCGGCGTCGTCTTCACACGTTCGCTCGCCGAAAAGCTCAAGCTGGAAACCCGATTCATCCACGAGTTCGGCGACTTCGATTCGGTTTCGACCTCGCGCACCCGACTGAAGGGAATCGACGAACCTGAACAGTTGTTCAACGCCGACGGCGAGTCGTCCGAGACCATCCTGCGCGGCCTTGTCCGCTATGAGCGGTCTCCCGCGATGGACTTTGAGGCCGGCGGCGAGATCGCCTACAATATGCGGGAGGTCGAACAGGCCTATTCGGTCGGCGGCGTGGCCGTGCCGCTGCCCTCAGCCTCGGTCAAGGTCGAGGAGACCCGCGGCGAGCTGTTCGGCAAGGGCACTTGGCGGATCAATCCCAAGTGGACGCTGGAGAGCGGCCTGAGGCTGGAATCCTCGACCATCAGCCAGTCGGGCGACGCCTCGCAGGAAAAGAGTTTCTTCTTCGCCAAGCCCCGCCTGCTGGCCACCTGGACGCCCATGGCCAACACCCAGATTCGCGCCCGCTTCGAACGCACCGTGGGTCAACTGGACTTCGGCGACTTCGCCGCCTCGGCCGAGTTCGCCGACGAGAACGTCTTCGGCGGCAATGTGAACCTGTCGCCGGAATCGCGCTGGGTCAGCGAACTGACCTTCGAAAAACGCTTCTGGGGCGAGGGCATCGTCAGCCTGGGGCTGCGCCACGACGAGATCACCGACGCCATCGACCTGATCCCTCTGGACGGGGGCCTGGCGGCGGTCGGCAACATCGGCGACGGGACGCTGGACCAGCTGTCGCTGAACGTGACCATCCCGACGACCAAGCTGGGCCTGTCGGGCGGCAAGTTCGGCTTCCGCAACACCTGGAACAGGACCGAGGTCACCGACCCGACCACCGGCGAACAGCGCCCAATCTCGAATGTCCGGGCCTCGCAAGCGGTGATCAGCTTCCAGCAGGACCTCACCGCATTGAAGCTGCAGTGGGGCGCCGCCTGGATCCCGCTGTTGGGCCAGAAGGGGTACCAGCCAGATCAGATCTCGGGCTGGCGCGGTCGCGACTATTACGAACTGTGGGCCGAGTATAAGCCCGCCCCGACCCTGTCGATCCGCGCCCAGGTCAACATCTGGAACAATTTCGACCAGGAGAGGATCGTCTTCGCCGACCGCGAAACGCGCCCCGTGGCCTTCGTTGAGGAACGCTTCGTCGACCCGCGCACCTTCTGGCAGGTTCGCGTGCGCAAGACCTTCTAGGGAAAAAAAGCAAGAACCCGCGCCCTCCCGGTCCCAATGCCGGGCGGGGTAGCGCGGGCCTCCCCCGGACCAACTGAAAAGGGCGGCGCCTCCTGCGAGACGCCGCCCTTCATTTTGGCTCAGAGATTATCAGGCGATCAGTGGACGCCCGCCATGCCCTTCTTCAGCAGCGGCGACAGCACCAGCAGCACCACGCCGACGACGACGCCGGTCCAGCCGATGGTCCCGAAGATCGAGCCGTAGGTCTGCAGCGCCAGCTCGGGGCTGGTGACCACGCCCGCGACCGTGGCGGTCGAGGTCGCCTGGGCGATGAAGCCGGCGGCGATGTGGGCCACCGAGCTGGACAGGAACCAGACGCCCATCATCAGACCCACCACGCGGTCGACCGACAGCTTGGTGATCATCGACAGCCCCACCGGCGACAGGCAGAGCTCGCCCATCGTGTGCAGGAAGTAGGTCAGGAAGAGGAAGATCAGCGGCACGCGGAAGTCCACGTTGGCCTGCGTCGCCGACGCCCAGGTCAGCAGCAGGAAGCCGGCGCCGACCAGAACCAGGGCGAAGGAGAACTTGACCGGGGTCGAGGGCTCCATGTTGCGCTTGCCCAGCCAGACCCACAGGGCGGCGATGATCGGGCCGCCGATGACGATGATGCCCGGGTTGAACATCTGGGTCATGGGCGCATTGAACCACGACGGCATGGCCGTCGACTGGTCGGCGAACAGGGTCAGCGACGAACCGGCCTGCTCGAACAGGGCCCAGAACAGGACCGAGAAGAAGATCAGGGTCAGGGCGACCAGCATGCGGCTGCGCTCGGAACCGCGCAGCTTGAACACCACGTAACCCACCACCGAGGCGAAGATCACGCCGGCCAGCCAGGGCAGGGCCGTCTCGATGATGTGGTGACGCTGCATCAGCAGCCAGACCGGGAAGACAGCCACCAGGCCGCCGATCCAGAAGATGGCCTCGAACGGAACGCCCAGCACCTTGCGGCTTTTCAGCGCCACCGGATTCGGCGGACCGCCGCGACCTTCAAGCCAGCTCTGACCCAGGATGAAGGTGATCAGGCCCAGAAGCATGCCGATGCCGGCCAGGCCGAAGCCGTAGGCCCAGCCGTATTTCATGCCTAGGTAGGAACAGGCTGCGGTAGCCAGAACCGAACCCAGGTTGATGCCGACGTAGAAGATGGTGAAGCCGCCGTCGCGACGCGGATCGTTCTCTTCGTAGAGAGCGCCGACGACCGTCGAGATATTGGCCTTCAGGAAGCCGACGCCGACGATGATCAGCGACAGAGCCAGGAACAGGACCGGCTCCCCAAAGCCGAGATCGCGAACCGTTTCCAGCTTGTAGCCGTCCGTGGCGGTGAAGGCCGGGAAGCCCCCGGCCGCAGGCGCTACGGCCGGGGCCGCAACGTCCGCCGCCATCGCCGCCGCCGGCTCTGCGCCGACCCGCGAAACGCCTTCCGGCGAAATCGTGATCTGGGTGCGTTCATCGCCGTTGACGGCGAAGATGGTGCGGTTCTGGTCGCGACCTTCGACCTGAAGCTCGTAGGTGGTGGCGCCGATGGTCAGGTTTTCACGACCGCCCTTGCCCTCGAACGCCATCGTGAAGTGGCCGGCGACTAGCAGGACGGCGCCGATGATGACGGCCTTGCGCGAGCCCAGATACTTGTCGGCGATCATGCCGCCGACGACCGGCATCAGGTAAACCAGCGCCGCATAGGCGGCGTAAATGCCTTGCGCCTCTTTCGGGCCGAACAGGAAGTGCTGGGTCAGATAGAGGACCAGCAGGGCCCGCATGCCGTAGTAGGAAAAGCGTTCCCACATCTCTGTGAGGAACAGGACCACCAGCCCCCGCGGGTGCCCCAGAAACGTCTTGCGAGGCGCCGCCGACAGCGCGCCCCCCCCATCCGTCGTGCTCAACGGCGTTCTCCCAAATGCTACGCCCTGACTGGCGCATTAAGGCCGCAGAAACAGCACGGCGGGGCCACGGGAACAAGCGTTAACGCCACGACCCGTCACCGCAATGACGCATTTGTCAGGGTCCGACACGCAACCCCAGTTTGTTTCGCGCACTTATAACGGGTCCACGCAACTCGAAGTTCGGTCGAATCGTTAAGGCCAAGCCTAGAATGAGATGCGCCGCGCATGACTGTCCGCCGCTTTCACCCCGCCGACGTGCACGGCGTAATCCAGCTGCACGGCAGCGTCTGGTGGCCCGAGCGGTCGCGTGAGGGTTGGCGCTGGCTGGATGACAATCCGGCCCGGCGCGCGCTCGATGCGCCTGCTGGCTGGGTGATCGACAACGCCGACGGCGACCCCGCCGCCTTCCTAGGCAACTTCATCCAGCGCTTCTGGCGCGAGGGACGCCCCCTGTACGGCGCGACGGGTTTTTCCGTCATCGTCCCGTCGGATCAAAAGGGTCGCAGCCGCGATCTGATCACCGCCTTCGTCCGGCAACCCGGCTGCTTCGCGCGCTACACGCTTAACGCCAACGCCCGATCCAGCCCTTTGTATCAGCGCTTCGGCATGGTCGCCTGGCCGGCCGCTACCCACGCGCTGAAGCTGTCGTGGATCATCAACCCCGCCGCCTGTCTCTATAGTCGCGGACTGCGGTCGCTGGTGGCGCGCGAGCCCCGCGCCGCCCGCTGGCTCGGTGAGCAGATGATGCCGGCGCGTGGCGACGAACGGCCCGTCGACACGCGAAAACTTGCTGAAGGGGTTTCAGAGCTGGATGATTTGGCCGACACCTCGCCCTACGCCGCCTTCTGGAGGGCGCGACGCGACCAGGGGCGACTGGTCGCCGACCGCAGCCCGGCCACGCTCCGTTGGCGGCTGTCGGACCCCGACCTGACGGTCCGCCCGCTTCATCTGGTGCGGCGGCTGGGCGACGAGATCACCGGCCACGCCCTGGCTCTGCTGGGCAAGGGCAACTCCATCGAACCGCCGGTGCTGGAAATCATCGACCTTGAGGCGCTGGACCGCGACCCGCAGGCGATCCCGGCCCTGGTCGGGACCCTATTGAAACTGGCGCCCTCGCTGAGCGCCGCCAAGGTCCGGCTGCAGGTGGTGACTGAGACCACGCTTCAACATCTGGGCGACCTGACGCGCAAGGCTCGACGCGAAGGCGGCTGGGGACATTGCCATGTCGCCTTTGCCCCCGAGCTTGAGGAGACAGAGATCGCGGGCGCCGGCGACTGGCGCCCCACGCCGTTTGACGGCGACTACTCCTTCTGCAACCGCCCTTTGCCGGCTCGCCCGCCCCGCGCACAATGGCGATGGTTCTCGAACAAGGAAGCGCCGACAGGCTCGAAGGCCGCAGCCTAGGTTTTGGGGAGGGCCTTAAGTTCGTCGCGGATCTCGGCCAGCAGGGCCTCGGTCGGGGTCGGGCCAGCGGCGACGGCCTCAGCCGGCTGTTCGCGACGCATCTTGTTGATGCCCTTTACCAGCAGGAAGACCACAAAGGCCACGATCAGGAACTGGATCAAGGTGTTGATGAAGGCGCCGTACTGGATCGCCACCTTCTCGACGGCCTCGGTGGCCGGATTTTCGGGCACCAGGACCCATTCCAGCTTGGAGAAGTCGACCCTGCCCAGCAGCAGGCCGATGGGCGGCATGATGACCTGATCGACCAGGCTGGTGACGATCTTGCCGAACGATGCCCCGATAATGACGCCGACCGCCAGGTCGACGACATTGCCGCGCGCGGCGAATTCACGAAACTCGGTCAGCAGGCTCATAGCTCAGTCTTTCGTTCAGGCGTCGCCGGAAGCGTTCAGGCGTTCGCGAAGTTCCTTGCCGCTCTTGAAAAACGGCACGGCCTTGGCGGGCACTTCCACTGTCTCGCCGGTGCGGGGATTGCGGCCGACGCGCGCCGGACGGCTGCGCACCGAAAAGGCGCCGAAGCCCCGAAGTTCGACCCTTCCGCCGTCGGACAGGGCCTCGGTCATCTGACCCAGTATGACGTTGACGACCCGCTCCACCTCGGCGTGCGTGAGGTGGATGTTCTCGGCCGCCAGCTTCTCGATCAGTTCAGACTTGATCATTCAGGCCCCCGCCCGTGGCTGTTTCAGATGCAGTCGCTTCCGTTCAGGTCCGCACCCTAACCGTCTGACGCCACAGGAAGAAAGGGGGTCGCGTCGTTTAGGAGCGATTCTTACGGGCTAGCCTCGCCATTGGTGCGGGTTCTTGCCGTTCGCGCAAGAAAAAAGGCGGCTGGATTGCTCCAGCCGCCCCGTTTTCTGGTCGAAGAGGACGTTTAGTCCTTCGAACCGGCCTTCTCGCGAAGCGCGGCGCCCAGGATGTCTCCCAGCGAAGCGCCCGAGTCCGACGAACCGAACTGTTCGATGGCCTCGGCCTCGTCCTTCATTTCCAGCGCCTTGACCGACACCGAGACGCGGCGCGTGGCCTTGTCGATGCCCGTGATCATGGCGTCGATACGATCGCCGACGGCGAAGCGTTCCGGACGTTGCTCGTTGCGGTCGCGCGACAGGTCCGACTTGCGGACGAAGGCCGTGACCGGCGCGTCGTCTTCACCGAACTTGACTTCGATGCCGCCGGTTTCGATCGACGTCACGGTGACGGTGATCTGCTGGCCGCGCTTGTAGACGTCGCCTTCCATCGGGTCGCCGCCGAGCTGCTTGACGCCCAGCGAGACGCGTTCCTTCTCGATGTCGACGTCAAGCACCTTGGCCTTGATCGTTTCACCCTTGCGGTAACGCTGGATGGCTTCTTCGCCCGACACGTTCCAGTCCAGGTCCGACAGGTGGACCATGCCGTCGATGTCGTTGTCCAGGCCGACGAACAGGCCGAACTCGGTGGCGTTCTTGACTTCGCCCTCGACGGTCGAACCGATCGGGTGAGCCTCGACGAAGGCTTCCCACGGGTTGTTCTGGGCTTGCTTCAGGCCCAACGAGATGCGGCGCTTGGCGCTGTCGACGTCCAGGACGATGACTTCCACTTCCTGCGAGGTGGAGACGATCTTGCCCGGATGGACGTTCTTCTTGGTCCAGGACATTTCCGAGACGTGGACCAGACCTTCGACGCCGGCTTCCAGTTCAACGAACGCACCGTAGTCGGTGATGTTCGTGATGCGGCCCGTGTACTTGGCGTTGACCGGATACTTGGCTTCGACGCCGTCCCACGGGTCCGACTGCAGCTGCTTCATGCCGAGGCTGATGCGTTGCGTGTCCGGGTTGATCTTGACGATCTGGACCTTGACGGTGTCGCCGACGGCCAGGACTTGGCTCGGGTGCGAGACGCGCTTCCACGACATGTCGGTGACGTGCAGTAGGCCGTCGATGCCGCCCAGGTCGACGAACGCGCCGTAGTCGGTGATGTTCTTGACGACGCCTTCGCGGACTTCACCCTCTTGCAGCTGGCCAACCAGCTCCGTGCGCTGTTCGGCGCGGGCTTCTTCCAGGATGGCGCGACGCGAGACGACGATGTTGCCGCGCGGACGGTCCATTTTCAGGATGGCGAAGGGTTGTTCCTTGCCCATCAGCGGGCCGACGTCGCGCACCGGGCGGATGTCGACTTGGCTGCCGGGCAGGAAGGCCGAGGCGCCGCCCAGGTCGACGGTGAAGCCGCCCTTGACGCGACCGACGATAGCGCCGTTGACCGGCTGACCTTCGGCGAAGACGACTTCCAGACGGGTCCAGGCTTCTTCGCGACGGGCCTTGTCGCGGCTGATGACGGCTTCACCCAGGGCGTTTTCGACGCGTTCCAGGTAAACTTCGACGTTGTCGCCGACCTTCGGGATGACGGCGCCTTCGCCGATGCCGAATTCGCGAGCCGGGATACGGCCTTCGGTCTTCAGACCGACGTCGATGATCAGGATGTCTTTTTCGATGCCGACGACGCGGCCGTGGACGACTTGGCCTTCGCCGAGGTCGCGGCCCTGCAGGGTTTCGTCGAGCAGCGCAGCGAAATCGTCACGCGAGGGATTGTGGGTGTCGGTCATATAGCTCTGGGGTTATGGCGCGCGACCGAATGGCCCCGCACGGGTGGATAAACAGAAAAAGGAAAAATCAGGTCGTCAGGACGCGAGGCCGGCCCAAGGGGGGCATACAAATAAAGCCAGAACGTCCGCGGCAGCCGAGGTCAGGAGCGTTGGATTTGCCCGGAGAGATCTCTTTGCCTTCCCTACCGCATCGCTGCTTAAGGGAATTCTAGATCCCGGCCCGGACTCGCGCCGCCTCGACGATACGGCGGGCCGCATCGAAGGCCGCTTCTATACCCAGATCGGTCGTGTCCAGCAAGACCGCGTCGTCAGCCTGGACCATGGGCGCGGAATCCCTACCGGAATCGCGCTCGTCGCGACGACGGATGTCCTCCAACATGTCGTTGAAGGCGATATCCTGGCCCCGCGCCGTCAACTGCTTCCAGCGCCGCTCGGCGCGGACCTCGGGCGTGGCGGTGACATAGAGCTTGGCTGCGGCGTCCGGAGCGATCACCGTGCCGATGTCGCGCCCGTCCAGAACCGCGCCGCCGGGCTGGCCGGCGAAGTCCTGTTGCAGCTTCAGAAGGGCGGCGCGGACGCCGGGGTGGCTGGCGACCCGACTGGCCGCCTCGCCCGCGTCGCGCTCGGTCAGGCGCGGATTGTCCGACAGGCCGACGATATCCAGCGACAGAGCCGCCGCCGCGGCCGCCGCCGCGTCGCCCAGATCCTGTCCCGCCTCCAGCACCGCCAGACCGACGGCGCGATACAGCAGGCCGGTGTCCAGATGCGGCAGGCCGTAATGGGCCGCCAGACGCGCAGCGATGGTGCCCTTGCCCGAGGCGGCCGGGCCGTCGACGGCGATCACCAGTGCGGTCATGAGCGCCCTCCCATCACCATATCCCAGAGGCCGAGCAAGCCGACGGTCAGGGCCGCCAGGGCCAGAAGAGAGAAAAAGATAATCGCGCCCCAGAACTGTTCAGGCTGCGTCGCCAGATCTGCATGGAAGGAGGCCGAGCCTCGGCTGCCGTTGAACCCGATCTCGCCAGATCGTGCAGCGGAGTGAAGCCATAAGGCCAACAGGCCGAACAGCGCGAAGCCGCCGAACAATCGGCCTGGCGGAGACGACATCAGGCGCTCGTCCGTCACGACGCGATCTCCGCGCCCAGGCCGTTCATCAGCTCGACGAAGCCGGGGAAGCTGGTGGCGATCATTTCCGGATCCAGGACCGAGACGGGCGCTTCGGCGGCGAGGCCCAGGATCAGATGGCTCATGGCGATGCGGTGATCATGGGCGGTGGCGACGGTCGCGCCGCCCCCCACAGGACCGCCGGTGACGATGAAACCCTCGGCCTCTTCTTCGACCGCGACGCCGCAGGCGGTCAGACCGGCGACCATCAGGGAAATGCGATCGCTTTCCTTGACCCTCATCTCGCCGATGCCGCGCATGACGGTGCGCCCCTGGGCATAGGCGGCGACCGCCGACAGGATCGGGTATTCGTCAATCATCGAGGCGGCGCGCTCTTGCGGCACCGTCACGCCCTTGAGTTCGGAGTAGCGGGCCGTGATGTCGCCGACGTCCTCGCCCCCGCTGACGCGACGGTTGGAGATGGTCAGGTCTGCGCCCATCTCGATCCAGGTGTCGAACAGGCCGGTGCGCTGCGGGTTCAGCATTACGCCCTCGACCGTGACTTCCGAACCCGGAACAATCAGGGCCGCCGCCAGAGGGAAGGCCGCCGAGGACGGATCGCCCGGCACGGCTACAGCGGTTCCGGTCAGCTTTTGTCCGCCCTTGAGGCGAATGCGCCAGCCCTCGCCTTCTTCGGTCACGTCCACCGTCGCGCCAAAGGCGCGCAGCATCCGCTCGGTGTGGTCGCGGCTCTTTTCCGATTCGACCACGACAGTCTCGCCCGCCGCGTTCAGTCCGGCCAGCAGGATGGCCGACTTGATCTGGGCCGAGGCCACCGTCTGCTCATACTCAATGGCCTTCAGACCGCCGCCCTCCAGGGTCAGGGGCACGCGGTCCTCGGCGCCGTTCCAGTCGAAACGCGCTCCCATGTCGGCCAAAGGCCCGGTGACGCGCTTCATCGGCCGTTTGCGCAGCGAGGCGTCGCCGTCGAAGGTCGCGCTCAACTCATAGCCGGCGGCGGCGCCCATCAGCAGGCGCACGCCGGTTCCGGCGTTGCCGCAGTCGATCACGACGCCGGGGCTGCGGAACCCGCCCTGCCCCTTCACGCGCCAATGCCCCTCGCCCAGCCGTTCAACCTGAGCGCCGAACGCTTCGACGGCCCGCGCCGTGGCCAGGATGTCGTCGCCTTCCAGCAGGCCCTCGATCTCGGTCACGCCCTCGGCCATGCCGCCGAAGATCAGCGAGCGGTGCGACATGGATTTGTCGCCTGGGGCGCGCACGGCGCCCCTAAGGGACTTGTCGCCCGACGCGCGCACAGCGCCATTCAGCGAGGCGGAAACAGGACGCGCAGTCAGGGTCGAGGGGGCGGTCACCTGGCCAAAAACTCCGATTGTTCAGGAACGGCCGCGCTGGGCGGAGAAGAAGGCTTTTGACAGCGCCCCCCTTGGGTGGCAAGGGAGCCGGCCTAATTCCAAAATTCAACTCCTGCCGAAGGTGATCCCGTGGCCAAACCCGAACTGGGCCAAAAGCAGGTCTGCCCGAACTGCCAGGCCAAATTCTACGACCTGAACCGTCGTCCGGCGCACTGCCCGAAATGCGAGACCGAGTTTGATCCGCTCGAAGAAGCCATGCGCAACCGTCGCGTTCGCGGCCGGACCGGCCCTGGCTTCGCTTCGGACGACGAGGCCGAGGATCAAGTCGTCGACAAGGCCAAGGACGCCGAGGACGAGGACGATGAATCCGAGCCCTCGACCCCAGAGATCGACGAGGAAGGCCATGAGCCGATCCTGACGCCCGATGACGACGACGCTGAACCCAGCGCCGACGACGCCGGGATGGGCGCCGCCGACGGCGACGACGAAGACGCCTTGGCCGACGATGATGACGACTCAGTGCCCTTCATCGAAGACGAAGACGACGACGATCTCGAAGACGACATCGTCAAGCCGTCGCGCGACGACGACTGATACCAACGGTCGGAAAAATAAGCGGAAAAAAAGTTGTCAGACCGGCTTGATCTCTCAAAAGCCCTGACATAGTTTCCGCCCCTCGCCGGGGATCACAATCCCCGGTCGAGGCCGACCGAAAGGTTCGGGGCTTTAGCTCAGTTGGTAGAGCGCTTGCATGGCATGCAAGAGGTCAGCGGTTCGACTCCGCTAAGCTCCACCATCGAAGGCCTCGCGGAAATCCCGCGGGGCCTTCGTCCTATCGCTCCTGGTTACGGGAGCGGACATGTTTCTTAGCCGCAAGGCTTGGGGGCTTTAGCTCAGTTGGTAGAGCGCTTGCATGGCATGCAAGAGGTCAGCGGTTCGACTCCGCTAAGCTCCACCACTCTCAAAGGGGTTAGCTGCGATGCAGCTAACCCCTTTATGCTTTGGGGTAACGCCAAGGTAACGGACGGCGTTTTTGTTTTCATTTGTTCCGCCCAGCGTCGTCCGCGCCGTCGGCGCGCCCCGAAAGGCGATCACTGGACCACCCGGGTCCGCCTCGCCCGACTTCCGATTACGGATCGCCTGTTTGGCTTGGAGCGCCGCCGTCAGCTGGGCGCCGCGCCGCGATCCCAGCCAGGCTGGTCCTGACCTGACCCGCCGCGATCGTTGAGGTCTCGGAGGCCGCGTCACGGATCAGCTCGCAGGCCTGCGTCGCCGCATCGCCCGAGCGGGCCTTGGCGGTGGCTTCCTGAAGATCTACGTCCGCAGCCTCCGATCCGTCGAAGTCCCGGTCGAGCGATCGCATCGCGTACCGGGCTAGGTCGGCGTCCCGTTCAATCCGTCCCGCTGCCCAATGGAAGGCGCCGATCAGGGCCTCCCCCAGGATCGTCGAAAGTCGCCGGAAGACGACCGCTATCTGGGAGGTGGGAGCTGCGCCGGGCCTTTCCTTGCGCGAAGGCAGCCATGTTATGATCTGAGGCGATGATCTCGCCTATGCCCCCCCTCGGGGAGCGACGATTCGATAGGAAGCATCCTGGGACTTTGATCGGCACGGCGACGCGAACCGACGTGTTTCATCGGCAAGCCTCGTTTCCATCCTCGCTAAAACGGATGCACTGCTCAAAACCCTACATACGCCTATCAATCTGGAAATCTTATTATAGTTTCTTTCACAAACCTTTTGTGTGGATAGTGATAACGTCATCCAAATAGAAGCTTATGAAGAGCGCCGATCTTAGCGCAGAGATTCAAAGGACCCTCGTACGGCTGCCGCCCCCGCACGACAGCCATTACGGGGTCGTGCCTGTCGCCCCCCCCCGAACGCGACCTAAGCTTCGCCGCGGTCGCAGCCCGCCATCGCGCGGCGGAGGAGGCGCTCGCAAAGGTCGACGCCTACGCCCGCGGTCTCCATGATCCCTTCGTCGTCAGCCGTATCCTCTCCCGCCAGGAAGCTGTCAGCAGTTCGGCCATAGAAGGGACGCACAGCACCCTCGACGAAGTCCTCACCGGAGAGGCGACCCAGGACGAGGAGGCGCGCGCGGAAGTCCTGCAGGTGCGCAAATACGCCACCACTGTCACCCGTTTCATCAAGCAGGCTCATCGGCAGGGAAACGAGGTCTTCAGCGCGAACCTGGTCCGTCGTCTTCATAAGCGCATCATGGAGGACGCCCCGGACTACCGCGACGCGCCCGGCGATCTGCGCGAAGTCTCCGTATGGATCGGCGGGCGGGACATGGCCTATTCGATCTTCAACCCGCCGCCGGCGTCCAAAGTCCCGGCCTGCCTTGAGGACACGGTGCGCTACATGCGCGCAGAGGGCATGCACGAGATCCAGCAGAGCATCATCACGCGCATGGCGCTCGCCCATGCCCATTTCGAAGCCGTGCACCCGTTCCGGGAAGGAAACGGCCGGGTCGGCCGGATGCTGCTGCCGATCATGATGGCCGCCGATGGCCGTACGCCGCTTTATCTCGCCCCCTACATCGAGGCGAACAAGCCCGCCTATGTCGAGGCGCTGAAGGCCGCTCAGCAGCGGCTCGACTGGGCGTCGATGGTCGGCTTTGTGTCCGACGCGGTCGTGGGATCGGCGAACGAACTGTTCACGACACGCGAAGCCCTAGAGGTCTTGTCGACCCGTTGGAAGGCGCGACGCGCCTTTCGGCGGGGCTCGTCGTCTCTCAGGGCCCTGGAGATTCTGCCACAGTATCCGGTGATCACCATCTCCCGCCTGGCGACCCTCCTGAAGGTCACCTATCCAGCGGCAGCGACAGCGGTCGCGCAACTGGAGAAGATCAAGGCGCTGGTGGAGCGCACCGGCTACACCCGCAACCGGGTCTTTGCAGCCCCCGAGGCCTTGTCGATTCTCAATCGGCCGTTCGGCGAGGAGCCGATCCTCCCCGAGGCGTAAGCTCCCCCCACACACTGCAAAGCGCGGTCCTCTTCATGGCCGAACGCCGGCCCAGTATCGCGGATCAGAGGATCAGATCGGACAATCCCCGACAGTGCAGCCGACCTACGGCGACGAAACCGACAGACGCTTGAAGAAAGTGCGCCTACGGCGCTTGGCGACGAGCTTGAAGCCGTCGGTGAAATGTTTCCATGTCGTCGAATGGCGACAATTATCATTGTTATCGAACGCTAACAATACTATTTGTCGACGAACGCTGACAGGACTGGTCATGATTATCCGCTCGCCGAGAGACCTAGGATCTGCCGTTCGGGCTCGCCGCAAAGCGCTTGGACTGGATCAGGCCGCCGTCGCCGATCGGGTCGGGGTGAGCCGCCAATGGATCGGTGCTCTTGAGCATGGCAAGGCGGGCGTAGAGCTCGGCCTCGTGCTGCGAACCCTCAAGGCGCTGGATATCCCCCTTAGCCTGGGCGATGATCTCCTCGTATCCAGCCCTCCATTCTCGTCCGTGGACATCGACGCCATTGTCGATGCGGCCAAAGCGCCCTGACCGCCCCCCTTACTCTTCTCCTGGACGGCCAAAAGATCGGCTGCATCCATCGAGAAAAGGGTCGACTGTCTCTCGTCTATGAAGACGCTTGGCGAGCAAGGCCCGACGCCTATCCACTATCCCTCTCCATGCCGCTGGCTTCCGCCGAACATCCGCACGGCCCCGTAGAGGCCTTTCTCTGGGGGCTGCAGCCGGACAGCGAGGCCGTAATCGACAGATGGGCGCGTCGTTTCCACGTCTCTCCGCGTAATCCCTTCGCCCTGGTCGGCGCGGTCGGCGAGGATTGCGCCGGCGCTGTGCAGTTCGTCCGGCCCGATCGTCTGGACGCGCTTCAGGTTGGCGCGACGGACGACGTTGCATGGCTCGATGAGGGAGGCGTCGCCGACCGACTACGTGCGCTGCGCGAGGATCATACAGCTTGGCGGCAAGCCCGCGACATGGGGCAGTTCAGCCTTGCCGGCGCCCAACCCAAAACGGCCCTGATTTTCACCGACGGACGTTGGGGCGTGCCCTCGGGGCGTTTGCCGACAACCCACATTCTCAAGCCGCCAACCGGCGAGTTCGACGGCCACGCTGAGAACGAGCATTTCTGCATGATCTTGGCGCGTCGCCTCGGCTTGCCGACGGCGCGATCCGATGTGCGGACCTTCGGCCATGAGATCACTATCGTTATCGAGCGTTACGATCGCGTGCTGATCGGCGAGCGGATTGCCCGCGTTCATCAAGAAGATTTCTGTCAGGCCCTCGCCCAGTTGCCTTGGAAGAAGTACGAGAACGAAGGCGGCCCGAATGTGCGGGCCTGCATCGACCTTCTGGCCGACCAATCGAGCGATCCGTCAACCGATATCGCCACCTTCGTGAACGCCGTTCTGCTCAACTGGATCATCGCTGGCACGGACGCCCACGCGAAGAACTTCTCGATGCTGATCGGCGGCCGAGGCCGGGCCCGTCTGGCCCCTTTATACGATATCGCAAGCGCCCTGCCCTATGACGGTCTGGATTTTCAGAAACTGAAGCTCGCCATGAAGTTCGGAGGCGAATACCGCCTACGCGATATCGGCGCGCGACATGTCGCCCGTCTCGCCAAAGACGCCCGACTGGATCCGGTCAAGCTTGCGATCCACGCCAGAGACTTTGCTATTCAGACTGGGCGCATGACCGCTCTAGTCAGGATCGAACTCCATGAAGCCGGCCTGACCCATCCGATCATTCCCCGCCTGGCCGAAGCCATATCCGCGCGTGCGCAGCGCTTGGCGAAACTTCTGGAAGCTTGATCTCGTGATCAGACGGCTCGCACGGCGAACGTCACCGAGCCGCTCGAGCCTCTGCGGCTCCAACAGTCGATCCTCGAGGTGGGCGATCACGGCCTCGTCTAGCTTGTTCATTGGCGCTGCCATGCCCTTGCAGCCCGCCGCGCCCATGCGCGCCTTGGTCGAGCAGGCATAGTAGCGGCAATGACCGCCCGCCCTGCCTCGACCCGTCCGCAGTGTCATCGCGCCGCCACAGGCGGCGAAGAAGCAGATGCCGGTCAGCAGATTCGGGCAGCTCGATATGCCCGGTGGAGTCCACCTTGGGTTGCGAGCCTTGAGCTTCGCCCTGACCGCTTCGAACTCCTCGCGGGAAATGATGGGCGGAACCGCCATGACGGCGTGTTCGGATTCCGGCTTTAGCTGACGGGTCTTATGATCGCGTGTGTTGAACCGGTGCTCGTCTATGTAGGTCGAGCGAGTCAGGATCTGATGGATCGCTGAGATGCCCCAGCGCCCGCCGTCGCGCGTGCGGATGTTGCCGTTACTGAGCGTCGTTGCGAGGGTCTTGAGCCCCATCGGTCCGCTCCGGCCATCACCCCGTAGCGCCCAGCGATAGGTGGTGCGCACCGTCTCAGCCTGAAGCGGGTCTACCTCCGGCGTCTTCTTGATCTTGGCGCCGCGCTGACCTTCCTCGACAATCCGATAGCCGATGGGAGGTCGGGCGCCGTTCCAGCAGCCTTACCGGGCATTCTCCATCATGGCCCGCAGGGTGGCGAGGTTTGCAGAGTCATGTTTTCATAGTCGTTGACGCCGTAGCGCCCGTTCAGGTCGATCAGGCCGCCCGGGAAGAGCATTGCCGCCACTCTTCTGATCGTTGGAAAAGGCTTCATTGCGCAACAATGCGCCCGCGCCGTCGCGACGCACAACGGGTCCGACACCGTGGGAATCGTTGACGTCAAATCCGTCAGAAAGCGTGAAGCCCCAGGTGCGCCCGCGTGGTCCGCGATGAAGCCGACGTGCGGGCCATTCGCCTGACGCGTCGATAGCGATCAACGGCTTTCCTAGGCCGACGCCCAGAACGAAGCCGATCAGCGGGAGGGTTAGTTTCGGGCCGGATTTCCCTTGGGAAACAGGCCGGAACTAGAGAAAATCGATAATCTTAGGGGCGGGTGAGAGATTCAGGTCCGAACTCTCTTGGGGATGGTGCCTCACTCCGTCCTCATCCATTTCGTCGAGTTCTGCGGCTTCAACGAAAACCACGGCCTCGCCCGGCCGCAAATGGCTTTCGACGGCATTTTGTGCGTCATCAGCACTGGGAGCTTTTACGCGGATCAACCGCGAGGAACCATCCTCCTTGCCCAACGTCACTTCATAGACGACAGCCATAATATTCTCCGTTCAAGATATGGTCGGCAACGCTTCGGGCCGGGCGATGTTGCAGTAGGGGCAACCGGCGCTCCCGACCTATTCTGGCGGAACATCATCATCGCCCTCGACACGATCTCTATAAACAGCGGCGCGCGCCAGGAGGATCATGGTCACGGGCGTTGTCACGGTCAGGAAGATCCCAATCAGCAGGTCTTGCAGAGCCAGGCGTCCCTCGGTCATCGACCAGAACATCGCCGAGGCCACGACTATCGATGCCATGCCAAGCGTGGCTCCCAGGGTCGGGGCGTGAACGCGCTCATAGAAGCGTTTCAGGACCACAAGGCCCACGGAGCCGGTCAGCGCGAGCAGACTGCCGAACACCACGACGGCGACTATGGTCCAGGCCGCCCAAAGCGGCAGGTCAGAGGGCGTCATTCGATCACCTCGCCACGCATCAAAAACTTGGCCAGGGCGACGGTGGCGGTGAAGCCCAGCATGCCGATGATCAGGGCCGCCTCGAAATAGAGGCCGACCCCGCTGCGCATTCCCTGAACCAGGATCAGTAGCATGGCGTTCAGATACAGGGTATCGAGGCCTAGCACCCGGTCCTGCGCTCGAGGGCCGCGCATCATGCGCCAGGCGGCCAGCAGCATAGCCAGCAACAGTATGGCCTGGGCCGCGCCCAACCCCCAGTAGAGAACGGCGGAGGCGGTCACGGGAAGATCTCCAGCAGCAGGTGTTCGTATCGCCCCTTGATCAGGTCGATCCAGTCCTGTTCCTCGACCAGATCGAGAACATGCAGCAGCAGACGGCCCGACGGCCGGTCATACTGGACCCACAAGGTGCCGGGCGTACTGGTCACGATGATGGCGAGCACGGCCAGGCCGTATCGGTTGCCCAGGTCCAGCGGCACATGGATGAAGCCGGACACGCGTTGACGTTTGCGCCGCCCCAGGATGATCGTGGCCACGGCGTAGTTGGACCGGACTACGTCGACGGCGAAATAGCTGGCTAGCCGCAGAACGGCCCCCGGCGAGCGGACGCCGGATCGGTCGGGCTCCAGCCCTCGCATGACTTGCGGGATCGCCAGGGCCGCGACCAGGGCGAGAAGCACGTCGCCCGCTGAAATCGATCCGCTCAGCAGCAGCCAGGTCGCAAACAGCCCAAGCGCCAGAAGGGGATGGGGCAGGAGGGCGCGGATCATTCGGCGTCTCCCAGTACGGCGCTGATATAGGCCTTGGGCGAGGTCAGCCATTCGCCGGTCTTCTCTGCATAGGTCAGGCCGGCGGCTGCTCCGGCGCTCAGCCACAAACAGCACAAAACCAGGCCGCCGATGGCCAGGAACTCGGGACTGCGGACCTTGGGCGCGACGGCGTCCTCGCGCCAGAACCCCGCCACGCCGAACCGCGTCAGCGCGATCAGGGCGGCAAAACTGGACAGGGTCAGCACCCCGATCAGGGTCCAACTGGCGGGCGACATCGCACCGTCGCCCGACAACAGGGCGACGAAGATGCTCAGCTTGCCGGCGAAGCCCGCCAGCGGCGGCAGGCTAACGGTCACCAGCGCAGCCAGGATGAAGGCGCCTCCGAGGAAGGCGGTCGAGGCCGGCAGGACGCGCCCGACCTCATGCACGTCGTCCGCAGCGAAGGGGTCGTCATACTCGTCGTCGAAGACTGCGTCGTCCGGCGAGGCCGCCGCGTCCTCGCCGCGCGCCAGGATTTCGGCGATCAGGAACAGGGTCCCCGCCGCCAGCGTCGAGGCCGACATGTAGAAGAGGGCGCCGCCGACGGCCTGGGGCACAGTGGTTCCTGCGATGGCCAGAACCGTGCCCGACGAGACCATGACGGCATAGCCGGCGGCCCCTTCCAGGCGTCGCGCCGAAACCATGCCGGCCGCGCCGAAGACAACCGTGGCCACGCCGGCCGCGAGCAGCCAGGTATTGCCGAACCCTTCGGAGACTCCCGCGTCGGCGCTGAACAACAGGGTGGCCAGGCGCAGGATGACATAGACCCCGACCTTGCTGAGGATGGCGAAGACCGCTGCAACGGGCGCGCTGGCGGCGGCGTAGGCGCCGGGCAGCCAGAAGCCGAGCGGCCAGGCCGCCGCCTTGACAAGGAAGGCCACGCCCAGGATGGCGCAACCGATGTGGAACAGGGCGCGATCAGGGTCTGGGATAGAGGCGACCTTGCTGGCGATGTCGGCCATGTTGAGCGCGCCGGTCACGCCGTAGATCAGGCTGACCCCGATCAGGAAGAACAGCGACGCCGTCAGGTTGATGGCGACGTAGCCCAGTCCGGCCCGTACCCGCTTCTCGCCCGACCCATGCAGCAGTAGCCCGTAGGAGGCGGCCAGCATCACCTCGAAGAAGACGAACAGGTTGAACAGGTCGCCGGTCAGAACCGCTCCGTTCACCCCCATGACCAGCAACAGATAAAGGGCGTGGAAGCGCGGCCCGGCCCGGTCCCAGCGCGCGTAGGAGAACATCAGCCCGCCGGCCGCCAGCGTCGCCGTCAGCGCTAGCATCAGGGTCGACAGCCGGTCCGCCACCAGGGTGATGCCGAACGGCGCCGACCAGGCGCCGAGGTTGTAGATGCGCGCGGTGTCGTCGCCCGCCGGTCCGCCGACGGCGGCTTGGTGCAGCAGGGTGTAGGCGACGCCGACCAGGGCGATCAGGCTTAAAAGGCTGATCAGGGCTTTCAGGCCATAGCGCTGCTCCTTGAGCAGAAGCATGGTCGCCGCCGCGATCAACGGTAGTACGACGGGCACGACGATGAGGTGGTCTTGCCAGTCGGTCATTCGCCCGGCTCCCGTCCATCGATGTGGTCGCTACCGGTGATCCCTCGACTGGTCAGCAGAACCACCAGGAACAGCGCCGTCAGGGCGAAGCTTATAACGATGGCGGTCAGGACCAGGGCCTGGGGCACGGGGTCGGCATAGGCCGCCGGATTAACCGGCCCTTCGCCCTTCAGCACAGGCGGAGCGCCCGCCCGCAGCCGCCCCATGGCGAAGATGAACAAGTTGACGGCATAGCCGAGCAGGGACAGGCCGATGATGACCTGGAAGGTGCGGGGGCGCAGCAGCAGCCAGACGCCGGCGGCGGTCAGCACCCCGATTCCGAGAGCGAGAACCAGCTCCATCAGACGGCGTCCTCTTGAGCGACGACAGGGGGGACGGGACGAGACTTTCGCAACGATTGGTGGGCGATGGCGACCAGCATCAGCACCGTGGCGCCGACCACCAGCAAGGCGACCCCCGCGTCAAACACGACTGCAGAGGCCAAGGGCGTCTTGCCGATAAGCGGCAGGTCGACATAGCGGAACCAGGAGGTCAGCAGGGGATAGCCGAACAGCCACGAGGCGACCCCCGACAGCGCCGCGATCAACAGCCCGCCGCCTATCCAGACCAGGGGCCGGATCTCCAGCCGCTCTTCGACCCAGCGGGCGCCCGAGGCCATGTATTGCAGGATGAAAGCGATCGACAGGGTCACGCCTGCCGCGAAACCCCCGCCTGGCAGGTCATGCCCGCGCAGGAAGAGGTGCAGCGCCAACAGCACGATGAAGGGGAAGAGCCAGCGCATGACCACGCGGGGGATCAGCATGGTCTCGGACAGGGTGTCGCCCAGCTTGCGGTCTTCACGGCGGTCGTCACTGTCGTCCTGAATGCGTTTCTGCTCGGTATGGCCGAGACTGTCGGCCGCGGGACGAAAGCGACGCAACAGGGCCCAGATCGTCAGGCCCACAATGCCCAGGACCGTGATCTCGCCCAGGGTGTCAAAAGCGCGGAAATCGACCAGCAGAACGTTCACGACATTGCGCCCGCCCCCCTCGGAATAGGCATGGTCGAGGAAGTATCGGGCCAGCGGCGACGCCGACGGACGCGTCATGACGGCGAAGGCGACCAGGGCGACCCCGGCGCCAGCCAGGATAGCGATGGCTAGGTCGCTGGCGCGCCGCCGCCGGGCCTTGGCTTCCTGTTGGGGCGAGGCCAGACCTGGCAGGCGCTTGGGCAGCCAGCGCAGGCCGATCAGCAGCAGAACCGTAGTGACGACCTCGACCAGCATCTGGGTCGTGGCCAGATCGGGCGCTGAGAACCAGACGAAGGTCAGGCAACTGACCAAGCCGGCGCCGCCGACCAGCACGACCGAGGCCAGGCGGTGATACTTGGCCTGCCAGGCGGCGGCGATGGCGCAGGACCCGCCGATGATCCACAGCAAGGTGAACCCCAGGCCGGGACGCTGAATGGTCAGCCCCGCCTCGTCAAAGCCCAGACCGGCCATGCCGCTGGCCAGCACCGCCGCCAGCAGGCAGGTCAGGATGATGGCCCGCAGGCGCGCCTGCTGCCGTGCCGCTCCGAGACGTTGCACGATCCAGGCGGCGCCGTTGTTGAAGGCCCGCATGGCCCGGTCATAGGCGCGGGCGCCGTTGAAACGGCCGACCACCCAGGGACGCTGGCTGGCGTTGATCCGCGGGCCGAGCAGCTTGTAGGCCGTGACGCCGCCGACCAGGGCGATCATGCTCATCACCAGCGGCAGACTGAAGCCGTGCCACAGGGCCAGACTGTAATAGGGCACGTCCGGACCCAGAACCGAACGAACGGCGACGGCCAGGATCGGGCCGATGGTGATGGCCGGCAGGACCCCGACGATGATGCACAGGCCGACCAGGACCTCGATGGGGAAGCGCATCCAGCGCGCCGGCTCATGCGGTGTCTTGGGCAGATCGACGGGCGGCGGGCCAAAGAAGGTTTGGTGGATGAAGCGCACTGAATAGAGCACGCTCAGCAGGCTGGCGACGGTGGCCAAAACGGGCAGCGCCAGGTTCAGGTGGCGTCCGCCGGTATGGGCGACAGCCTCTGCCAGGAACATCTCCTTGGACAGGAAACCGTTCAGCAGCGGCACCCCCGCCATGGCGGCGGCGGCGACGATGGCCAGGGCCGCCGTGACCGGCATAGAGCGTCTGAGGCCGCTGAGTTTGCGCATGTCGCGCGTGCCGGTCTCGTGGTCTATGACCCCGGCGGCCATGAATAGCGAGGCCTTGAACGTGGCGTGGTTCACCGTGTGGAAGATGGCGGCCACCGCCGCCAAGGGGCTGCCCAAGCCGAGCAACAGGGTGATCAGACCCAGGTGGCTGATGGTGGAATAGGCCAGCAAGCCCTTGAGGTCATTCTGGAAGACGGCGCTCCAGGCCCCGAACAACAGGGTCGCCATCCCCGCCGTGCTGACAATGACATACCAGGCGTCGGTGCCCGCCAACACGGGCCAGAGGCGGATCAGCAGGAAGACGCCCGCCTTCACCATGGTCGCCGAATGCAGATAGGCGCTGACCGGGGTCGGTGCCGCCATCGCGCGCGGCAACCAGAAATGGAAGGGGAACTGCGCGCTCTTGGTCAGGGCGCCCGCCAGGATCAGGATCAGGGCGGTCAGGTACCAGGGGCTGTTCTTGATGAGATCGCCCGACGCCAGCACCACGTCCAGATCGAAGCTGCCGACGATGCGGCCCAGCACCACGACCCCGGCCAGCAGGCACAGCCCGCCCGCCGCCGTGACGGTCAGCGCCATTCTTGCGCCGTCGCGCGCGGCTGCATTGTGGTGCCAGTAGCCGATCAGCAGGAAGGAAAAGAGGCTAGTCAGCTCCCAGAAGACAGCCAACTGGATCAGGTCACCGGCCATGACCATGCCGGTCATCGCTCCCATGAAGGCCAGCAGGAAGGCGAAGAAGCGCGGGACCGGATCGTCCGCCGACATATAATAGCGGGCGTAGAGCACCACGAGGGCGCCAATGCCCTGGACCATGACCGCGAACAGCCAGGCCAGTCCGTCCAACCGCAGGGTGAAGTTGACGCCGATTGTCGGCAGCCAGGCCATCGACCAGCGCACGGGCTCGCCGCTGGCGACCGCTGGGAATAGGGCCACCAGACAGAGGAGCCCCGCCAGAGACGTCAACCAGGCCAAACCTGCTGCAGCATTCCGCGCGCGTGACGGCAAGAATATCGCCATCAGGCTGGCCACGAAGGGCGCGCCGAATGGAACAAGCAGCAAGAAGGTATGCGGCATACGTAGCGGTAGTCCTGTAGCTGGAGGATCGAACAGCTAACCTAGAGCAGATCGTCTCAGAACCATAGGGTGATCTGCGACGATCCGACCCACAACTATCGTCTATCCAACAAGCGATAGCATACCTGATCCCACAGGCCTCGCTGCAGTGTCTGAGCCGGCGCGACACGCATCTCCTGACGAAGGTCGTCTTTCAAGCGGCGGTCCAATGTGCGCTCCTGGCGCTTCCCAGACCGCAGCGCGCCTATGCGGCCCAGGCAAACATGGCCGCATAGTTGTCAGGATCATCCACGCCAGCGCCCTAACCAAACCAGTCAGTCTTCGTCCATTGCCTCGAACATCGCCTGTGCTTCATCGAAGGTGTCATAGGCCAACACCTCTGGCGGCCGGGTGATGACGAACCGAACTAACGCCGTCCCTTCGGCGGGGATCGATCTTTGCCAGAAAGAGCGATCATGGCGCGTCTGAAGAAGCGTCCAGTCTCCTTCTCCTTGCGGGTGTGTCAGCTCTTCGCGCATCATAAATTTCCCCCGTTCACATGCCGTCGCTCCACTCGAGCGCAGTCTGCAGGACATGTCAAAATGCACCGGCGAACGACGTCTGCCGGTGAAGGAGGCGATACCTTCCAGAATAGGTAGAGACCGCTTAAGCTCTACGTCGCCCGGGCGGCTCCCGCGCATGTCCAGGCTTCGGCTAAAGGCGGCGGCGCATGGCTCAACCATGTTCTCAACACCCGGCGCACTCCCTCATTCGCTTTTGGCGGGCGGCCCTGCCGCTTTGAGCACCAAGGTGCCGTCTGGAGCGGTGACGACCACCAGAGACAGAGCTTCAGCTGCAGCGTATGCGAAGGCCTCCTCCTGGCCGGCTTCGAAAGCGCCGCTGATCGGCGATCGGGACAAGGGCCCGGCTTCGACCCGCACCGCCCGGCGCGCGTAGCGGTTCATCTCGGCCGCCGCCTCATCAAGCGGAATCGCGCGAAAAACGAAACGCCCGTCAGCCCAGTCTTCGATGCGTGCTGGATCGATCGGCTCGACAGGTCCCCCCGAGACCGGAACGCCTTCTCCCGGCCCCAGGATCCAGGATGCGGCCGCGGTTCCTCGCCTCGCCTTGCGGACCTCGAGCCTGCCCTCGATCAAGGCGACGCTGGTGCTGTCCTTGTCGCGGCTGACGACGAACCGGGTGCCCAGCGCCAGAACCTTTGTCCCCCCGGCCTGGACGACGAAGCGACGCGACGGATCCTTGGCGACGTCGAACAGGGCGCGGCCGCGCAGGAGCGACAGCCTCCGGGAACGACCGTCGAAGCGCGCGGAGATGCGCGCACCGGCATCGAGTTGCACGACCGATCCATCTTCAAGCTCAATCGTTCTGCGGCTGAACTCAGGTGCTGAATAGGTTTGGGGCGCAAGAAGGATCCAGGCGGCGGCGGCGCTGACGGCGAGCAGGCCGCCGCCCAGGGCCGCGGTCCAAGGAAGAGCGCTCTTCGCCCGCTCTATTTTCCGACGAGGGATAAGCGCGAGGGCGGACTGGATTTCAGGATCGCCGGCCAAGACGCCTGACTGCGCCCAGAGGGTTTCCACCGCCTCAAAGGCTGAGCGGTTCCGAGGATCTTCGCACCAGGCCTGGAAGGCTTCGATATCAGTGAAACTGACGGCGGGGTTGGAAAGGCGCACGAACCATTCAGCCGCTTGCGTCTCAGCGGTTGTCGCCCTGACGGTCTTTTTCATCATCCCTCGTCATCGCGCAAATGAGCCGCGCAGCGGGCCAAGGCTCGCGACATACGCCATTCCACGGTTTTCACCGCGATGCCCAGGGCGCGGGCGATGGCGGCATGCGGCATGCCTTCGAAGCGGCTCATCAGCAAGACCTGACGTTCGGCCTCGGGCAGGGCCAGAATGATTTGCTTGAGCATGACGGCTTCAACCTGTCCTCCAGGCAAGGCCGGGGCCGTGACGCTCAGGACGCTATCCGAGGCGCTGGCCCGCGCTGCGGTGCGTCGGCGCCGGGACAGATCTCGGCCCAGATTGAAGGCGACGGTCAGAAGAAATCCTCTCGGATGATCGAGCGACTTCGCCCTATCTCCTGTGCGGATATAGGCTTCCTGCACGATGTCTTCGGCGTCGTCGGGGCCGAATTGCCGACTGACGCGTCCCCGGAGCCAGTCGGAATGCTCGCGATAGAGACGCCCGACATCCTCTTCGTCCGGTCTTTCTTTCAAACCCATGACGCGCGGCGACGCAGACAAGCCGACCTCCCTTTGCATGAGAGGCGCCCGGAAACCGGTCGAGCACAGCGTTCAAGCAGGAGTCATCGCGGCGCAATGGCGCAAAGCCAAGCGAACGGTTCTCCATATTCTCAAACGAGGTTCTCACGCCTCGGCGCCGGTACGGCGCGAACGAAGAGTGAACTGAACGAACGGCGTTTGCAAGTCGTTCGATCTCGGCAAGCTGATGGGCGCGCGTCGAGCAGCCGCAGGAGAGGCTCCTGCGCCGATCATGGAAAAACTTTCCAGGGTTTTCCCCCTCCCCGTTCGTCTCTCCTCCAACCCGCGCTTCGACGGGAAAAAATAGGGGGAAAGACATGCGCTCCAGTCTCATTTCAACGGCTTTGGCTTCGACGGCTCTGGCGTCAACAGCTCTGACGTCAACAACCATGGCCGCCACGGCGATCGCCGCGGTGATCATGGCGTCGTCTACGCCCGCGGCGGCGCAGGCGCCGACCTCGCCGAGGGCATACAGCGTCCCGGCGGGTGAGCTGGAGCAGGCCCTCCAGGACTTCGTCTCCCAGAGCGGACAGCGCGTGCTCTATTCCTCCCAGCTGGTCTCAGGCCTGAGCTCCCCTGGCGTCTCGGGAAACCTGCCGCCTGAAGAGGCCCTGAGGACCTTGCTGTCCGAGGCCGGTCTGGAGTTCAGCCGAACCGAGGCGGACGTTCTGGTGCTTTTCGACCCGCTCGTCAGCAGCGATCTCAGGGGTTCCGCGACGACGGTGGACGACGTGGTGGTGACCGGCAGCCTGATCCGCGGTCTGGAGCAAGGGTCGTCGCCTGTCATCGTTATCGACAGGAACCAGATTGATCGGGACGGTCACGCGACGGTCGCACAGGCTCTGGCCGCCTTGCCGCAAAACTTCGGGGGTTCTGCGAACGAAGCCGCTATAGACGCTGGCGCGGATCGAACAGCGGGCAACAGCACCTACGCCAACGGGGTCAATCTTCGCGGCCTCGGCAGCGACGCCACCCTGGTGCTGATCAATGGTCGACGTCTCGCAGGGACCGGCATCAGCGGAGATTTTACGGACCTTTCGTCCATCCCCGCCAGCGCGGTGAAACGCATCGACGTTCTGCTGGACGGGGCATCTGCGCTTTACGGAGCCGACGCCGTGGGCGGCGTGGTGAACATCATCTTGCGGACCGATTACGACGGCGCCGAGACAAGGTTGCGAGCGGGCTCGACATCCGACGGCGTGAGCGACGAGTTGCTGTTCGGACAGACGGTCGGTCGTCAGTGGGACACAGGTTCGCTTATGGCCACCTACGAGTATTCGGACCGGGGCGCCTTGCCGGTCTCGGCGCGTCGGCTGGCGGGTGACGCGGACCTTCGCTGGCGCGGCGGAACGGATCATCGCGGCATTTTCAGCAACCCGGGCAACATCGTCGCCTTTGACCCTGGAACGGCGTCCTACGTCGTCACCCACGCCATTCCCTCCGGCCAGGACGGGACGGCCCTGCGCCCCGAGGATTTTCTGCCCGGCCAGACGAACCTCGGTAACTTGCGCGAGGGCGGCAATGTTCTCCCCAGACAAACCCGCCACTCGGCCTTTTTCGCCTGGAGCCAGGACTTGGGGGCAAGGGCAAGGCTATCCGCCGATGTCCGTTACGGCCTGCGGAAGTTCGAAACGAGGGGGCCGGCCTTCCCCACCCTGCTGGACGTCACCAACGCCAATCCCTATTTCGCCTCGCCCGTCGGCGCATCGTCCCACATCATCGCCTATTCCTTCGCCGACGACTTGGGAAATCCCCTGCTGACTGGGGAGGCGGAAAGCCTCGGCGCCTCTCTGGGTCTCGATATTGATCTCTTCTCTGACTGGCGGTTGACCTCCTATCTCGCCTACGCTTCGGAGTCAGGACGGGACAGGGTCGATGGCATGGTCAACTCGTCCTTCCTGTCGGAAGCTCTGGGGGAAACGCCAGACAATCCCGCGACACCCTACAGCGCCGCTCGCGACGGCTATTTCAATCCGTTCGGCGACGGTTCTCACAGCTCCGCGGCCGTCCTCGCCTTCATCGGCTCCGGCTGGTCGGAGGGTCTGTCCGACACCACGATAAGCTCGGCCAACATCCAGGCGGACGGCACGATATGGAACCTTCCGGGCGGCGCCATGAAGCTGGCGCTCGGCGCGGCGTTCCGCGAGGAGACATTTGCTCCCCAGGTGAACAGCTGGACCTCTGGCGCGGCTCCCCGGGTCGGTCGACGCCTGGAGGCCGAGCGGACGGCGACGGCGGTTTTCGCCGAACTTCACGCGCCTCTCGTCGGCGATCAAAATCGACGAGCGGGCATTCGTCGCCTGGAGCTGACCCTGGCGGCGAGATATGAATCCTACAATGATATCGGCGACACGGTCAGCCCGAAGATCGGCCTGCTCTGGGAGCCGTCCCAAGAGCTTCTTTTGCGCGCCAGCCGCAGTTCCTCGTTCCGAGCGCCGGCCCTTCGTGAACTGAACGCCTCCGCCAGCGCGAGCCCCACCTTCCTGCCCCAAGAAGGGCGAAACGTCCTGTCGATGATCCTTTATGGCGGCAACCCTGACCTGTCAGCCGAAACGGCGGATACATGGTCGATAGGCGGAGAATACCGGCCCGGTTTCCTTCCAGGCCTCCGGCTCGGCCTGAATGGTTTCCGCACGCGCTTCGACGATCGGATCGGCCAGCCGACTTTTGAAAACATTCTCAGCGCCTTGTCGGATCCGGCGCTGAGTCCCTTTGTCAGGGTCGTCGATCCTGTCGCCAACGCCCAGGACAGGGCGGCCGTTCAAGCCATTCTTGACCTCCCCACGACCTACTTCAGCGACATCTTCCCGGCGACTTCCTATGGGGCGATCGTGGACGCTCGCTTCGTCAACACCGCAAGCGTTGAGGTCGAGGGGCTCGACGCGTTCGGCGACTATGCTTTCGACGTCGGCCCGCATCATTTCGATCTCGTCTTCAACCTCACCCGAATGACGAAATACGATAGTCGCGCGACCCCTCAATCCTCGATCGTGTCTCAAATCGACCGCCCGCACTATCCTGTGGGTTTAAGAGGCCGGACCCAGGTTAACTGGACCCGGTCCAGCTGGGGCGCCTCCTTCGGCCTGAACCATGTCGCGGGCTATAAGGACGACGCCGATGGAAGGATCGGTTCCTGGACGACCGCAGACGCCCAGGTCCGCTACGCGCCGGAGGTCGGCCCTCTTGCAGGAACCAGCCTGGCCCTGAACGTCCGCAATCTCTTCGATCGCGACCCGCCCTTCTACGATTCGCCCCAGGGCGTAGGCTACGACGCCGCTAATACCGACGTCGTCGGCCGCTTCGTATCCTTCCAGCTGACTAAGGTTTGGTGATGCGCGGCCTCTTGATTTCAACGGGTCTCGCGGCGGCGCTGGCGGCATCCGTCGGCGCCACCACGACGTCGGCGCATGAGGCCGTCTCAACGCCGGTCGCCGCCCCGACGCGATCATCGCCGCTTCGCCCTTTTACGGTGGACGACCTTCTCAATCAGGAGCGCTTCGGCGAGGTGCGCGTCAGCCCAGGCGGTCGGTGGATCGTGGTGTCGCGCCAGGCGCCCTGGTCGGCGGCTTCGACATACCGGTTAACCTACGCCACCCCGCTGCTTCTCAATCAGTTGGAGATCAGGGCTGCGGACAGCGGTCAGGCGAGGCATCGTCTGGCTGATCCAGGGCATGCGACCGGCTTCATCGCCGGTCCCTTTTCCCCCAGCGGTGAACAGATGGTCGTTTACCGCCTGAGCGAGAACAGTTGGTCGCTGGGCGTGATGACCTTGGCCACGGGCGACGTCCGATGGTTGCCGATCACCCCCGAACAGGCGCGGCTTGGACGGACCGTGGCGTGGCGGTCGGAGAGCCAATTGGTGGTGATAGCCAGACCGCGAGGATCTTTGCCTTTCGCCATCGGCATGATGTCCGATACCCAGGCGCGTATCTCTGCGCTCTGGGAGGCCCAGGCCGGCGGACGGACCCCCTCGGCGGTCTATCTTCCCAGCGGCGCAGCGCGCGATAGTCGCGCCCATCCCGAACCGTCCCATCTGATGATGATCGATCTGGCGAGCGGTCGACAGCAGATTCTGATGACAGGCGAACTCTTCGATTTCGAGCTCTCTCCGGATGGGCGGCGTGCGGCGGCCCTTCTCAACGACGGCGACGTGCAGAAGTCGCTCGATACGGTCGCCCATATCGGCGACTCCGACCGACGCAGGCGGCTGCGCATCGCCGACCTGGAGACGGGGCAGAACGAGGAGCCCTTGCCCGACCAGGACTTCGCCTCTCATCTGCTAGCATGGTCGGCGGATTCAACCCGGCTTCTGGCTTTCGCGCGTCACGTGGGTCGCGAGACTTTCGCTGACGGCTCTTTTTGGGTCATTCCTCCGGGACGGAATCCTCAGAAGCTCGAGCTTGGGACGGCCAAACCCTGGATCGCGCAGGGTGAAGGCGAAATGCCGATCGCCACAGGCGCGTGGGACGACGCCTTGCCCGTGGTCCAGGTGCGCACGGAAGCCGGCGCTCGCGCCTGGCTCCGCTTTGACAGGCATGGCCAGAGCCAGAGATCGATCCCGATCGAGGATCCCGGCGAGCGCCTTTTGCGTGCGGCCGGCGAAACATGGGTTAGCCGCTCGGACGGGATCTGGAGATTCGGCTCCACTGCGAAGACGCCGGAGTTTGCGGGCGTGCCCTGGTGGGACCGTCAGAATGGAGATGGAGGCGATCGACCTAACTGGACGCCGGACGCTATTGATCTCGGCCGTTCCCTTCTGCTGAGGGGCGGATGTTTGAGCGCTGCAGCCAGCGCGGCCAAACGTTGCGTCGCGCCCCTGGCGCCTGGCGAAGCCCTTGTCTCCGCAAGTGAGGCTGGCGGCTTCGTCGTGGGCCGGATGCGACATGAGACGGGGGCCGTCGAACTTCGACTTCACAAGGTCGACGGCGTTCAGTCCCTGGGCCTGGTCAACGAAGGGCTCGGCCAGATGGCCTGGGGTCGCGTCGAAGCGGTCGCTCATCCCGGGCCCCACGGCGCGCCGTTGAAAAGCTGGCTGCTCCTTCCGCCCAACCTCGCGGCTGGCGTTCGACCTCCTATCGCTGTGATCGTCTATCCCGGCGACGACTACGACCAGGCGCCTTCTGACCTGCGCCCGGGCTCAGACAGAATATACGTCAATCCACATCTTCTCGCGGCCGCGGGTTACGCCGTGCTGATGCCCAGCCTGCCGCTCGCCGGGCGCCCGCGTGATCTATCTGATCTCTCGGGGCGCCTTGAGGCCATTGTCGACGCCGCAGCCGCGCAGCATGGCTTGGACGCGGGACGCGTCGGGATCATTGGTCATAGCTACGGGGCCTATAGCGCCGCGCTTGTCGCCACCCAGACGGATCGGTTCCAGGCGATTGTCGCCTGGAACGGCTTTATGGATCTGGCGTCCTCGAGCAGCCCGCCCCTGGAATGGCGCGCCACCGCCGAGAATGGCGTTCCAGCCGCCAGGCTCGGCGCTTGGGCAGAGAGCGGCCAGGGAGGCGTAGACACGTCCTTTCCGGCAGATCCGCAGGCCTACATCCGCCGAAGCCCGCTATACGCGGCCAACCGGATTCGTACGCCGATCCTGCTCATCGAAAGCGATTTCGATCTGGCTCGAATGGGTCCGATGTTCGGGGTCCTGTACCGGATGAACCATGAGGCTGCGCTCTTGTCGTATTACGGCGAAGGCCACGCCAACTTCAGCGCCGCCAATGTGCGCGACGTCCACGAGCGGATCATCGGTTGGCTCGACGGCTATGTCCGCGGGTCTACCTCGACGCCGATTCGTCCGGTTCAAGCGAACCTTCTGTAAAGCCTGTCGATGGATATCCGATACTGTAGTAGCGGCAGCCTGGCGCACAGGCTGCCTGCGAGGTCGATGAGCCCGCCTCTTCCACTGGCCTGCCCCCTTCAAAGGCTTGCTCGACCGAGAGTTAGAAGCACTGGCGGAAGAGCTGCAAATCGAGGTCGCCATCGAGCCACAGGACTATCGCTTCTTCCGATGGAATCGGATTGATGTTGTGCGTCAGTTCAGTTCTCAAGGCGGCGCTAGTCAGCGCGAGGAACCAGCCGAATTTAACATGTCGGTTCCAACGTGTTAAAAAAATGAAGAATAACGAACACGTCCGGTTGGTCATGTTAAAATCTACCTATTGCATTCCTCGCCTTCCGCCCAAGGGCGAGCTCGAAACGGCGGCGGTGCTTCGCGAAGCGGCTCGCGCGCACCGCCATCTGGCGGAATTGAAGGGGCGCGCCCGGAGTATTCCGAACCAGGCCATTCTCATCGACACGCTCGCGCTTCAGGAGGCGAAGGCGAGTTCGGAAGTCGAGAATATCGTCACGACCCAGGACGAGCTGTTTCAGGCAAGCCTGCACTGGGATGGCGCCGGTTCCGCCGCGGCCAAGGAGGTCGCCAGTTATCGTGACGCTCTCAAGAGGGGGTGGGACCAGCTCCACGCGAACCAGGGGCTGCTGACCAACAATGTCATCATCGACATGTTTCAGGTGCTCAAGCGGACGGATGAAGGTTTCCGCGCGACCCCCGGGACGGCTCTGCGCCATCAGGCGACGGGCGAGCTCGTTTACGTGCCGCCACAGGATCGCCGGGAGATCGAGGCCCAGATGTCGGCTCTCGAAGCCTTCATCAACGACGACGCGGCTAGCGACCTGGATCCTCTCGTGAAGATGGCGCTCATCCATCACCAGTTCGAGAGCATCCACCCCTTCTCGGACGGCAACGGCAGAATCGGCAGAATCCTGAACGTCCTCTATCTGACGCGAACGGGGCTGCTGGACATCCCGGTGCTCTATCTCAGCCGCTATGTGACGGCCCACAAGGCGGACTATTACCAGATGCTGCAGAGCGTTAGGGACAACGGCGACTGGGAGCCCTGGCTGCTCTACATGCTCCGCGCCGTATCCACGACTTCCCGTCAGACGCTAGCTCTGATCGACGGCATGAGCGCCTTGATGGCGGACTACAAGCAAGGGCTGCGGGCGCACGCTTCGATCCGCTATTCGCAGGATCTGCTGAACAACCTGTTCCGGCACCCCTACACGCGGATCGAGTTCCTCCAAAACGATCTCGACGTCACCCGTCAAACTGCTGCCAAGTATCTCGACCAGCTCGCCGTTGCGGGGTTTGTCGAGAAGCATCAGGCCGGACGGAACAACCATTACATCAACCGCCCCCTTGTGGACCTGCTTGTGCGAGTGTCGGACTGATCCGGCGCACATGAAGCCTACCGTTCGAGAGAGGCGATGCGCCGCTCCCAGACCAGAGCCCACGCCTCCAGTTGGGCGAACACCAAGAAGCGGCTCGACGCCGCGTCCCAGACCAGGTCGGCGTCGGCAAGACCTCGCTCAACCTCGTCACGATCCAGTATCCCCTGCGCGCAAAGCCGCCCGGTAAGAAGGAGATCGCGCAGCATGGGAGCGCTGCTGCGGACCACCTTCCCATAGAAACAGCTGAGGTCACCCTTATCGCGGCGCTCGACCACCAAGGCGGGAAGCCGGCGCCTGAAGGCCTGGCGCGCCAGGGCGCGGTCCCGTCCGCCTTGGGTGAGACGGTCCGTCGGGATAGCCAGGCAATGCTCCATGACAGGCTGACTGAGCAGAGGATGGAGAAGCTCGGCCTGGCGACTTCTACGACAGTCTCCCCAGAAGAGCCCGGCATTCGCCAAGTGACCGATCTGAGCCGCCTTGGCGGGAGGCAGGCCCTCCATTTCTGTCAGCCAGGGATGACGACAGTCCATAGAGGCGGAAGGCCTTTTCTCGAAGGCGAGGCTGGCGACGCACCATGCGGAACGCCGCGTCCACCTGGCAACATCGAAGAGGTAGCCAGGTTCAGGCCATCGCAAAGGTCTTCGATGAAGCCGATCCACATAGACCCGCGGATCTGGAGACTGGAAGAAGACGGCGTCTCCCCCCTGCCCGGTAACGAGGCCCGTGGCGCCGTTCGTCCTGGCGCGTTCGGCCACGTCGACGTCATAGACCGGATCAAGGCCATGCAGAGCCGGTCTGGCTGCGAAAGCAATCCGGGCCATCTCTTCGAAGGTGATGGGACGAACGGGCTTGCGGACAGTCGTCAAGGGTACCGCCAGCTTTGCGCTGGCAGCCAGAGCGTAGCGCCGCTCATCGCCTTCGGGACGATCATCATGGAAGTTCAGAAAGGAGGTTTTCGAGACGAGATTCCGCGCAACGATGCTTGAGCTCACGATCGAGGAGTCCAGGCCGCCCGACAGCTCGCACAAAACTCGCTCATGGCCTGTGACGAGGTCCTCAACGACCTGATCAATCAGAGCGACAAGCCGTTCCGGGCTTTCATCCCAGCTCGTCCCCTTGTGGCAAAAGTCGGCAGGCCTCCAGATCGGCCGAACGTCGAGGGCCTTCTCATCATCGCCGACAAGCGCCAGATCTCCAGCCGTGACGGCATGGAGCCCGACTAAGGGGAGAGGGCCTGAGATCAACTGCGGCGACCGGGCGAGCGCCGCAAGGGCGGGCCAGTCGATCGCCAGATCCGTCGGCAAGAGGGGATTGATCTCCTGGGGCGGATTACGGGCGACGAAGCGGGCGCCGCCCGTGATCCACCAAAGACAATCGAGAGCGCCGGAGGGATCCCTCAGAAGGCAAAGACGTCCAGCATTATCAATCCATAGGAGGATATATCGCCCCCAGCCTTCGGCGACCACGCCCCTCGCAAGGTCCAGCGATCCTAGGCTGCCGCCAATCACCGCTGAAAGCGCCCTCCCCCTTCCACGCCAGTCCCCGATGAGGATATGGCGTCGATGCACCTGACGAACCTTCAGTCGCGAGCGAGGCCCGAGGAGGACACACAGGCCATCCAGGGCCAGCGCCTGCCGCCAACCCTCTCTCTCAAGTTGGGCGAAGACAGCCTGGGTGCGGCGCAGCTGGTCCTCTCCGAGCCCTCGCAGGTCGGCGACCAGGTAGTCCGAAACATGGCCGCCAAGGTCGCTCATAGCCGCATGATGGGCGTGAAGGCTGACAAGCGTTCAACGTCGTCGTTGAGACAGACCGATCCTGACTGGACCCAGCAATGGGCCATAAACGGCCACAGCCGCACCCCGAAAACCCAGTCGGCCGCCAGCCCGCAGCGTCGCAGGTGGCTGATGAGCATGGCGGACCTGAGGAGGCAGGCGCCGTCGATGGGAAGAAGAGGTGAGAATCGCCAAAAGGCCGCTGCCGCTTTCAGCACGGCCTGGTGGTCGCGCGCGCCGGCGTCGGGGCCGGGCGCCATCGCGAGATAGGGTCGAAGGCCTGCCGAACGTTGCGCCTGATGAACATCCAGAAGCACGCCCAGGGCAGTTCTGAGGCAGGCCCCGTCCAGCATCGCGCCCGCGTCATGGATGATCGTCTCGACCGGCAGGGACGGCAAAGGCGACGCGGGCTCAGCGCGAGGACGCAGGCTCTGAGCCAATCCTGCGGCGGCGAGCACGGCGCCAAGATCGTCAGATCGTATGACGACCTCGCCCTGGGCCTCGCGGCTCAGGTCAGGTGCGCTGTCCGTCAGGCAGAAGTAGGCGTCTCCGTCCACGTCAAGGAGGACCAGATCGTCTTCTATGGCCACGAAATGCACGTCGGGTCTGAGATACATGCCGACTTTCCTTGGGGCTTCGCCCTGCAGGCCGTCGAGGGCGCCGGTTTCGACCGGCGCCCTCTCAGGTCAGGCGACTTCCTGGCCCGGCGTCCAACGATAGACAGAGTTGAGTTCCTGGTGAGAACCCGATGCGACCGCCTGGGTCGTTTCACGAGCGGATCCCAGCCTTACGATCTCGCTGGTCATGCCCGGGGTCTTGTAAAACAGTCCCGGAACCAGCTCCATCTGGGTCCCGCGTTCGATCGCCTGTGTTTCGCGACGCGCAGAACCCAGGCGGATCATGGGAGAAGTTGCTTTACGCATATTCAGCCTCCTTTAGGCGGGACAAAATGTCCCGCAGGGGCCAGGAGGCGCGCCTCTCTTTCTATATTCAAACTATATTCATCGTATATTTAAAGGCTTTGAGTGGCGCAGACTGCTGGAGGGTCACAGGGATCGCCGCGCCCGCGCTTCCTGCGCCATCTCGTCGGCCAGGGCGAGGAAGCGAGAACGCAAATAGAGCGCATCCAGCGACGCCGCCGCATCACCGACCTCATCATCGAAGGCGGCGATCGCGCTCATCAACAGCGTCATCAAGCGATTGTCTGCTGTTCGCACAGCGAATGCGGGCGATGCGAACTGCACAGCGGCGACGATGGCGAAGGGATCCGCATTCATCGCGGCGCCAAAGCGGGCGATAACCGCGAAGTCAAAGCGCGACCGTGCGGATTCGAGATACTGATAGCTTCGTGTCGGCATGCCCATGGCGGCCGCGGCATCTGCGACCGTCAGGCCCCGGGCGCGGCGGATTCCCTTGAGGACTTGTGAAAAGCCTCGCCTATGCGCGACATCGAAAAAATGTGGAACAGGCATGACCATCAGACTGCCTTCAAAAGGCGTCCCTCGCTATGACCTGAACAGACTATAGGGCGCGCCCGCAACCACGGTTTTTGCGCAAATTCAGCACGTCTTTGGCGCTTGGGTCTTTTGGTCTTGCTCCAGGGGAGACGGGTGCGGTTGGCTGTCGTGAGCCGCAGCTCGGCCAGGAGGCGCGCTATGTATAAGGATCGACGTGATCCTCATGCGGAAGCTCTGAGGATCGTGGGCCATAGACTGGATACCGGCGTCATCGCTCCCGGCCAGTCCCTGGTGATCACAGAGATAGCCAAGGAGCTCGGCATAAGTCCGACACCCGTCCGCGAGGCCCTCGCCTGGCTCTGCGGGGCCGGGCGTCTAAGGCGCTCTGCGCATCACGGATATGAAGCCTTCCATCCGTCGGCGAACGATCTGGTGGAGCTCTTCGAACTTCGGCGCATATTGCTGCACGGAGCGCTGGGCCTCATCAACGAGGGCGGGCGGGCGGTTTCACTCTCATCCGGGGCCGCCAAGGATGAAGACAGCATAGCCTGGACAATCGTCCAGGCCTCCGACAACGCCCTTCTCAGTGAGACGTTCGCCTGTCTTTCATCCAGACTCTCCGCCGTCGATCGGGCTTATGAAGAGGCGCATGGCCAGCCCGAGACGACTGAACCGGCCCAGTTCCGGGCATGGGTGGATCGGACGCATTTGAACCTCGTCAACAGGGTCGTCGAGATCAGCCGCGACGTGGACAGGCTGGCCCGGGAGGCAGGGGCCGGCAAGACAAGCTCGAGCTGAGCGAGAAGCAGCGGAGACGACGATATGTTGCTGCGTCAGAAGATAGAGAGCCGGATTGCGGACGAAGACGGCCCTGCGGCTCGCCTGCCTCCCTGGCTCAAGCTCGACCGCCTGCCGACACGGGTCTGGTTCGCCCGGCGCCTGGGCGTCAATCGCCGTCATCCCGTGGGAACGATCACGCTTCGCGGTGCGGCGCGGTCAAGAGGCGTCTTACAGGATGCGGCGGGCGGCCAAAGAGTGGTGCTCCGGGCCAGTCTCATCCGTCCGCGTCTGGACCGATCAGGCCGAGCCTCCTCCCTCACCCGGCACCTCGCCTATATCGGCCGCGTCAGCGCGGGCGTCGAAGGAGATAATGAGCGGCTATTCGACGCTCAAGGCCCGGTCGAGCGCCCCCGCGAGGCAGCAAAAGCCTGGAGCCAAGACGGGCGGTATTTTCGAGTGCTCATATCACCCGAAAACGCAGACCGGATGCCGGATCTGAAAGACTACGTCCGTGATGTGATGAACCGGGTGGGGGCTGATCTCGGAGAAGAGAAACTTGCCTGGATAGCGGCCTGCCATCACGATACAGCTCGGCCTCATGTCCATGTCGTTATCCGCGGCCGCCGGCAGGACGGCCAGGATCTGATCATGCCGCGCAACTATATGCCTCGCGGTATGAAGGCGCGCGCACAGGAGGCGGCGCAGGAGAGGCTGGGAGGCCTGTCGCGCACGGCGTCCGAGGCCGCGATCTGGCGAGCGACGCGTTCGGATGTCTCCACCTCTCTGGATCGGCGCCTGCTCGAGAGTGCGACCCCTGACGGCTTCGTCGCCGATCCCGCTGGCGAACCCGATGCCTGGGGCGCTCTCCGGCGGGCCAGGCTCGCCCATCTTGAGGCCCTGGGTCTGGCGCGCCGCGAAGGTCGGCGCTTTCGCCTGGCGCCGGATCTCTCGCACCGTCTTGATGCGCTGTGGGGCCGGCTGGGCGATGCTCGAGCGATGAACCAGCGCCGGATCGAAGCCGCTGTAGAAACACGTCCGCTCGGCCGCACGCCTCTTAGCGGCCGCACGACCTACACAGGGCTTCTCGACAGAAGCGGCGCCCACCGCTTTGTCTTCGTGCGAGACTCTTCCGGCATTGAGCGATACGCGCGACTTCACTCGGATGGCGTTGCGATCTCACCGGGGCTTTGGGTCAGGCTCGAGCCTGGCCCGCACAGTGCTCGAGCCATAATCATCGGCCCGAGCAAGGGCCTAGGTCAGGGGGTGTCGCTCTGAAGGCGATTTTTCGGCCTTTGCTGGATAAGGCTTCAGCCTCGGCGATCTGCAGACTTCGAAACCTGAAGACCCCTTCGGCTGGCGATGCGCGCCGAAACTGAAACGCTTTTCCTGCGGCGGCTTGCCTCCCCCTGGGACACGGCGGCGTGCGTGACGACCACCTAGGGAACCTCGTTTTTTAGCCCTCGCGCGGCGTGATTTTCCATGGCTTGATCACGCGCCGAGATTTGGCAGGGCGGTTCGGTTACGGCGTCCAGCGCCCCCCCTCCTAGGGCAGGCACCCGAGCCGCCCCTTTTTTTCTGGGGAAACGGATTCACTATGAACGCCGCTACTCCCGAACAACTGACAGGTCGCCCCTGACCCGCGCTCATATTTTGGCGGTGCGACAACGTCCAGATCGACGAGATCAACGGTTGATACCCAGAGGAACGGAGAGCCCCGCTCACCCTGTCGAGGCCGCCAAGCTCGGGTTCATGCCCAAGCCAACGAATGTCGCTAGCATAAAGACTAGTCTGCAGGCAGCAATCGCGGCCCGGAAAGCCAAGGGTGACGCATCGGCCTGACTCTGCGACATTCACTGAAACGGAGAGCGTTAAAGCCGACGCCGTCGCCTCAGCTCGAGGGACCTCTGCCAGGCCATAGGCCGGGCAGCGCCGTAGCCGTTAAGCCGCCTAGAGTTCGCCGATGAGCGCCAGCGCGATTCATATGCAAAGTCCGCTCCCACTAGGGGAACAAGCCAATTGTTCCCAAATACGGAACACGGTGACCCGCCATGAGGAGGAAGCTCCCTTGGACCGGCTTCCTATCGATGAACTAGACGGAGACAGCACGCCATACGTTTATGCGCATATAAATATATTATACGCATAAACGAATGAGACAATTTTATTCGTAAAACCGCATATTGATATTTGATCCGGTTTTGCGTATCTTGCCATAGCAAGGGAGCCTGGTATGCAGCCAATCGCCCGAAACGAAAAGCAACTCGCCGCCGCGATCCGCCGCTTCCGGAAAGGCGAGCCCCTTACCCAGGGCGAACTCGCCACGAAGGCGGGCAAGCGACAAGCCACCATATCCAACCTGGAAGGCGGGGCCGGAACGCTCGAGACCCTCTTTGCCGTGCTGGGCGCGCTCGAACTGGAACTGGTCGTGCGCCCCCGACGCCGCGGCGAAACGCCGGATATGGGAGACCTGTTCTGATGGCGCGCCGGAGAGCCCATACCCCTTTGATGGTCTATCTCAACGGCCGCCTGGTCGGCCGCTTCCGCCGGGAGACCAGCGGCGCCGTGGACTTCCAATATGACGCCACATGGCTTGCCTGGGATAATGCGATCCCGGCGTCTCTGTCTCTGCCCCTACGGGAGGACCGCTACATCGGCGCGCCCGTCATCGCCGTCTTCGACAACCTCTTGCCCGACAACGACGCGATCCGGGGGCGGGTAGCGGCGCAGGTCGGCGCCGAGGGCGACGACGCCTTCAGCCTGCTGGCCGCCATCGGTCGGGACTGCGTTGGAGCTCTGCAATTCCTCCCCGAAGGCGAGCCCCCACCGCGCGCCGGCGAAATCCTAGGAGCCCCCGTCAGCGATCAGGACATCGCGAGCATTCTCGATGACCTGACCGCAAACCCATTGGGCCTAGACCGCGACACGCATTTCCGGATCTCGCTCGCCGGCGTTCAGGACAAGACCGCCTTCCTCCGCCACGAGGATAGATGGTTCAAGCCGGACGGCCCCACCCCGACCACTCACATTTTCAAGCCGCAGATTGGAAAGCTGCCCGGCGGCGCCGTGGACCTCTCCGAAAGCGTCGAGAATGAGTACCTCTGCCTGACATTCTTGCGCGCGCTCGGCTTCGACACCGCCAATGTCGAGATCAAGACGTACGGCGCAAAGAGAGTGCTCGTCGTCGAACGTTTCGACCGCGAACACTCACGGGACGGACGCCTGCTAAGACGGCCCCAGGAGGACTTCTGTCAGGCCCTCTCGGTTCCCTGGGCCCGGAAGTACGAGAATGACGGCGGCCCCGGGGTCATACAGTGCCTCGCTCTGCTGGGCGCCAGCGATGAGGTAGCTTTGGACCGCCGCGTATTCATGAAGAGGATCATCGCCTTCTGGCTTTTGGGGGCCACGGACGGGCACGCCAAGAACTTCAGCCTTTTCCTCTACCCAGGCGGCGGCTCACGACTGACGCCCCTGTACGACGTCCTGTCGGTGCAGCCTGTCGTCGATGCCGGGCAGATCAGCCACAACCGCTTCCGCATGGCGATGGCCGTCGGCGACCGTCGCCACTACCAGGTCGGCTCCATCATGCCTCGGCACTTCCTCCAGACCGGAGGGAAGGCGGGCCTCGACGAGGCGACCGTTCGCGAACTGTTCGCCGAGCTTGTCAGGGACGCGCCTGACGCCATCCGCAAGACGCGATCCACCCTTCCGCCCTGGTTCCCGGGCGCTTTGGTCTGCTCCGTCCTCGGCGGCTTCACCCGCCGCATCGCCCTGCTCGAGGATGAAGTCGGCCAATACCTGCACAGTGCCGGGACGGTCTGAAAGGCTTCTCGCGGCCCGGAAAGCCAAGGGTGACGCTTCGGCCTGACCATTCGACGAAGCCGACGCCGTCGTCGAAGCCCGAGGGGACCTCTACTAGGCCCTAGGCCGGGCCGCGCCGTAGCCGTCAAGCCGCCTCGCGCTCGCCGATGAGCGCCTGCGCCGGGATAGGCCACGCCTTCGACAGTTTCCTGATCTGAGAGATGGACAGTTCGCGGCGCCGGTTCAGCACCTCGGACGCGCGAGAGCGAGAGCCCAAAATTTCGGTAAGGTCCGGCTGTGCTAAGCCCAGGCGATCCATGGCGAAACGGATCGCTTCGACAGGATCAGCAGCGACGATGGGGAAGCGATCTTCTTCGTACTTGGCAAGGAGCAGCCCCAAGAGTTCGAAGTGATCGCCCGCGTCGCTGCCGGGATCAGGCTCGATGTCGAAGTAGGATTCATATGCGGCAAGAGCCGCTGAAGGTGTAGGAAACCCGCACCACGACGCGGTAGTTGTCGCCGCCGACAGCGAAGATGACCCGATTGTCGCCAACGAAATCAACGCTTCGAAACAGCAGCCAAATCAGCACACCTTTCGACTCTCAGGGATTGAGGCCGGCCCTCGCTAACGTCCGCGGGCAAGGGGCACGACGCCGAGCAGTTTCTCGATCTCGGCGGCGAGCTCGTGGCTATCGGAAGGTGCGCACGTTCCGCGCCCCAGACCTCATGGAAACGATCCACGGCGTCGATCGCGGCGTCACGAGCCAAGGCTTCCGGGAGGCCGGCCCGTACGGCCATGTAGCCGATCTCTTCCAAGGTGAACTCGGCCATCCGCTTCGTTCGGGCGAATTTCAAAGCCGCGTTTTCGTCGGGGATGTAAACGGTCGTCGACAGGAAATCGTAGCCGGGGGCCAGTTCAGGCGTTCGGCCGTCGCGATAAATCAGCGACCAGTTTTTCAGGTGCATGTCGGCGTTGCCGATCAGGGTGTTGAACACCAACCGCCGGATGAACTCGCGCACCCCGGCTTCGCCGGTTTCCAGCCAGAGGACCTTTGCAATGTAGCGATAGGAGCCCTTGTCGTACTTCTCGCCGGGATAAACGCCGAAGACCTGAGCGAAGTCCTCGATATGGATACGGGCGCCATCCTCTCCGCGATCGAAACGCCGGATGGCGAACGCCTCCTCTTCGATCTTGCCGATCCCCTCGGGCAACCCCTCTATCTGGTCGAGCGACACCAGTTCCACGTCGGGGATATCCATGCCCATGGCGCGGGCCAGCCGCATCATCGAGAACTCGTTGGCTGCTACGCCGCGAAACCGGATGGACGGCAGCTTGATGATCCAGCCTCCGCCCCGACCGCTCGCCGGGATCGTCAGACCGCCCTGGGCCTTCTGGACGGCTGAGAATTTCAGCTGCACGCCGGCCAAAGAGAACCTCAAGGCCCCTCGACCCGCTGCGCCCTCGTTTTTCTTGTCCTGATGGAGACCTTCGTCCTCATTATCGACGCCCCCCTCCCCCAACGGCCGAACGGTTACGGCGCCGGGTAGATCCGGCCCCAGAACCTCAAGCAGCGGGTATTCCCGCATCAGCTTTATGCCCGCGCGCTTTGCCAGGTAGTCGCGAAGCGTTCCCTCGGGCAGGAGGTTCGAAAAGAAGGGCGTCAGCCGAGTCTGGGTCGGCCGATGATCGCGCAACAGGCCGCCTTGCTCGCCCTTGAATGACAGACTGAGGGTCGGTCGGTCCGGATCGACCGCATAGGCGTCGTCGAAAGAGAAGATCGACTGGTCGCCGCCCAGGGCGGAGATCACGCCGACCTTCCGGTCGTTGAGCAGGACTTCGAGGACGTCGGCGGCCATCTCTAGTCCTCGTCATCAAGGCTGTAGGCGGGACGTTCCGCATGAGGCGTGTACAGCAGGGTGTTCCTGAGCTGCTTCAGCCGTGCCGCGGCGTCCCGGTAAATCTTCGCGTGGTTGGGTCGTTCGGCCTGAGGATAGTTCAGGAAGCCTTCCAGGCGGGTCCGCAGCCGCTCGAGGTCGGCCGTGAGAAATGTCCCACCCAGAGCCGGCGCGAGCGGCTCCAGGTCGTGAAGCGTGGATGCGATGGAGGCGATGTCTTCGCGCCCCGGTGCGACCTGCTGGGCCCGTTCGGCCAAGAGACGCAAGGACGCCAAAAGGTTTCTGGCTGACCTCTCCTGCGAGCGCTCTTCTGCCGAGCGAACAGCCGCCTCAACGGCGACAAGCGCGGTTCTTGGGACAAGCTGGAGATCAAGATCGAGCGAGCGGGCCAGTTCAATCAGAGTGGAAACCTGCAGATCCACTTCTCCGTTTTCGATGCGGGAGATTTGCGCTTGGGTCAGATGCGCCCGCGCGCTGAGGTCGCGCTGACTCCAGCCTTTGGCTAAACGTGCTTGACGGATTGGTTCCGTGAGCGACTCCAATCCGTATTTTTTTGACGTCTTACTCTGCATCATTACGGCATCCTGATATACAATAATGTATCTGAACGCTGCCGATCGGTCTAGAACGATATATCAATATATATCAATCTCTAATATGATATATCATAACATGTCGATCTGCCGACTATGGCGAAGGCCTTTACATCACGCCTGATGATCGAACGGCGGCTGACTAGAGCGGCTCGTCTAAAAGCCGCGCCTATCGGCGGGTCGCGAGTTCCACAGGGTGGGCGCGGGCGTCCGATAGCAAGGTCGCGCCAGTCTAAATGGCGTTCGCCTAGGCCGTGCCGGGACAAGGTCCGCGGACTCAAAATTGGCGTTTTTAGAATTCGATGCTATCCAAAATGCACAGACAGGCTCGGCCTTGAAAGACGGAGGACTGTGTCATGCGTCCAGAGGTGCTTGAACCTCTTCTATTCGCTCAGGATATGGACCAGATCGACGACAGCAAAGCCCTGCTCTCTGATCTTGCCCACTGCCTTGCTCCTTTGGGCGTCGTCTCAATCTCTCTAAACCTCATCCATCAGCTTGGCTGTGATGACGGCCCGCGCGCTCTGATGGAGCATGGGTGGGCAGGCTGGGCTCACACCTACGTCGCATCAGACTTTATCCTAGAAGACCCAGCGGTGAGGATGTTGCACGTCGAGTTCAAGCCTTTCGCCTGGTCCGAATCCCTTGCGCGCTTTCCATCCAAGGCCGCCAGGCACGTCCTAGACACGTGTTTTCACGAAACAGGTTTTAAAGAGGGCCTTGTCGTCCCTGTCAGGAGCAAGGATGGAGCGTTGTTGACCGCCGCCTTTTGCGGTCATGCGCTCGATCTGGCGCCCGACGCGCGCTTCGCAATGTCGACCAGCGGTTATCATCTGGCTATGCGGAGCCATTCTCTCACGGCGCATTCGGCGCTGACGTCATGCCCGCTGACGGCTCGCCAACTCGCTTGTCTTCAAGGCGTAAGCAAAGGCCATAGCGACGCTGAGATCGCCGCAGGTTTGCGTATCTCGCGCCACACGGTTCACAATCACGTCGAAGAGGCGAAGCGCAGACTGGGCGTTTCTCGGCGCGCGAGGGCTGCTGCCGAAGCCACGCGCTTGGGGTGGTTACTCTAGCCATCGGCGACGCCTGTCGGCGTCGACGCACGCCCAGGCTTGAAAACCCCTCCGGCCCGCACCGTCTCGTTTGGCGAACAGTGCGACCTACCTGCACCTGAGCTTTAATGAAGCTGGTGAAATGCGTCGCGAGCGCCACTGACGCGGTAGGGGTCAGTGGCGTTACCTTTCTCTTCTGATCGCCAGGTTGTGCCGCCACCTGTGGCAGAGTGTGTGTGGCTCGGATGCAAACTTTGTGTTACGTTAAGCGGGCCTAATGTAAAGCGATGATCTCATGCCGACACCACACCGCTCCCCGTTCGCCGTCCGTCGCGGCTTGAAGAAACTCGGGCTGGATATCAAGGAGGCACGCCTTCGCCGCGCCCTGCCGGCCAGCGTCGTCGCCGCGCGCGCCTTCACCAGCCGTCCTACGCTGCAACGCATAGAGGCCGGGGACCCCGGTGTAGGTATCGGCATCTACGCCGCAGTCCTGCATGCCCTCGGGCTGCTGGACAACCTCGGCGAGATCGCCGACGCTAGTCGCGACAAGACCGGCCTGGCGCTGTCGGCCAGCGCCCTGCCAAAGAGAGCCCGCATCAAGTCTACAAAGCGGATGTCGAAATGAGCGATGTGGAGGTCCATGTGGATCTCCAGGGCGAAGCCCTGCGGATCGGCACACTGCGTCGTCACGCCGGACGCGGCCAGGAGACGGTCACGTTCGAGTATGATGAGGCCTGGCTGGAGCACGGCGCCCGCTTCTCACTGGAACCCGCACTGCAACTGACGCGGGGGGCGTTCGCGCCCGCCAACGGCGCGCCCTTGTTCGGTTCGATCGGCGACTCCGCCCCAGACACCTGGGGCCGTCGCCTTATGCAAAGGGCCGAGCGCAGGGCGGCTCAACGGGAGAACCGGGCGCCGAGAACCCTTCAGGACGTCGACTATCTGCTCGGGGTGTCCGACGTATCGCGGCTGGGCGCCCTTCGCTTTCGTCCGGTCGGCCGAGAAGCCTTCGTCAGCGAACGGGGACAAGGCGTCCCAGGCGTCGTCGATCTGGGACGACTGCTCGCCGTCACCGAACGCATCGGCCGCGATGAAGAGACCGAGGAAGATCTACAGCTGATCTTCGCCCCCGGCTCCTCGCTGGGCGGAGCGCGTCCGAAGGCATCGGTGATCGACCAGCACGGACGGTTGTCGATCGCCAAATTCCCCAAGGAAACGGATGACTACAGTCTGGAGACCTGGGAGGCGGTGACGCTGGATCTAGCCCGGACTGCGGGCCTGCGCGTGGCCGAACATGACCTGACAGTCGCGGGCGGCAAGCTCGTACTGCTCTCCCATCGCTTCGATCGTGACGGCGCGCACCGCATCCCTTTCCTGTCGGCGCTGTCGCTGATGGGGCTGAAGGACGGCGAGCAGGCCAGCTATCCGGAGTTGATGGATGCCTTGGCGAGCGTCGGCGCCGACGTCAGCGCCGACGCATCCGAACTCTACCGGCGCATGGTGTTCAATGCCTTGGTGTCCAATGTGGACGACCATCTGCGCAATCACGGCTTCCTCTGGAGCGGCAAGACCGGGTGGCGCCTGTCTCCCGTCTATGACGTCAACCCCACGCCAGCGGACATCAAACCCCGCGTCCTCAGCACCGCCATCATGCCCGACGCCTTCGATTGCGACGTGACCCTGCTGCTGGAGGCGGCCGACTACTTCAATATCGACGAGGCCGAGGCCCGGGCCGTCGTCCGCGGCGTGGCCGAGGTCACCGCGACCTGGAAAGAAGCCGCGGCCCGTCGCGGCGCCAAGGCGGCCGAGATCAAGCGGATGACCAGCGCCTTCGAGCACGAAGACCTGACGAAGGCGCTCGCTCTTTAACCCCGCCCCTTGAGTTCCCCCGACATGAAACTCGACGCCTTCGTCGACCCTGCCGAATACTGAACACAGGCGGACGGCGCGACGGATGCTGACGTAAGCGACCGGGCGTCCTGTCACCAAAAAAGATCGCCTATAGTCTTTTCAGGCTATGGCGCCGCATCAGTTCTGATGGCCATCCTTCACGACAGGAGAAGGAGGGGGCCCATGATCCACCTTATCACAGCTGGAAACAGATCTGTTTATGCTGAGGAACTGAAAGCCCTCCACGCCGCGAGACGTGAGTGCTTCATTCTCGAAAAGGGCTGGCCTCTTACTGAAAGAGACGGCGGCGAATACGACCCTTATGACGACGACAGGACGGCCCATCTGGTGGGATTGGCCGATGACGGTCGGATCGCCGTCAGTTGCCGGCTGCGATCCGCCGAGACGGGCGGCGTCATCCCAGACCTCTATCCCCATCTTTTGGCCAGCGGCGAGCCGCCTGCAGGCTCGCCGGGGGATTATGAATGCACGCGCTATTTCGCTTCGCCCTGGGCGCGACGCGAGCGGGGAGCCCTAGTCCGCGCGCGCCTGCACGTCGCCCTCGTCGAACATGCGCAGGACCAGGGCGCGAAGCGCCTCATGGGCCTGACTGACGTTCACCTCCTGTCCTACCTTCAGCAGACTTCCGGCCTGCGCCTTCGTCCTCTCGGCCCGCCCGCAACGGACGGGGACGCACAGACGATCGGTTTCGAGATCGGCGTAACCCGCCAAGATCTCGAGGACACGCGTCGCCGCCTGAACCTGCCGGAACGACAGCTTCATAGGGCCTCGCCGCCTGGGCTCGCCTCGCTCCCTGAGACGGTTCGGGCGTGAAGACGGAGCGCGCGCCGTGGGCATGGTCATCAGAGCGGGTCTCCTAGCCGCAGGCCTTTTGGCGGGCCTTCAGGCTTCCACCCAATTCGTCGCATGGAGCTTCTACTGGGCCCCTGGGCTCGGCGGGGGCATCATCCTCTTTGACGGGCTCATTCTCTACGCGCCCTGGTCGGTGCTCCGTTGGCGCGCCGCGCTGGGAGCCGAAGCTCCGCAGGTGTTCGCGATCGCAGGCGCGCTGCTCGTCGCCGGGCCGACAGTCGCCGTCATGAGCCTCGTCCTTTTGGAGAGGACCCAGTTCGTGCGGCGCCGTCGCGGCTGGGGAACCCTGACCGATGCGCGCAGCGCGGGACTGCTCAAAGGCGGTGAATGCGTCCTCGGCCTTCTTGGCGGTCGGCTGCTCACGTCGGCTGATCTGCGACCTGTCCTAGTGACGGGGGCGACGCGCTCGGGCAAGGGACGAGGTCACGTGACGCCGACCCTGCTGAGCTGGCGTTCCAGCGTCATGGTTCACGATCCCAAGGGCGAGCTTCTGGATCAGACCGCCGGCTGGCGTTCAGGCTTTTCGAGGATCCTGTCCTTCACCCCCCGCAGTCTCTTGTCGGCGCGGTGGAACCCCTTGGCGGAAATTCAGCCCGGTCCCGGCGAGATCGGCCAGGTCCAGCGGCTGGTGGCGGTGTTGGCCGATCCTTCCGGCGCGCGAAACCAGGACGCCATCTGGGATGTAGCGGCGTCGGAAATGCTGGAAGCTCTGATCCTGCACGTCCTTTACGCCGCCGAGGACGACCGCAAGACCCTGCTTGGCGTGAGAGATCTCCTCGGCGATCTCGACGCCGCCTGCGAGACGATGGCCCACACGCTTCATCGTCTGGACCTCAAGGGTCAGCCCGAGACCCACCCCTTCATCGCCGCAGCCGCCAAGGGTCATCTCGCCATGCATCAGCGGTTTCGATCTTCGGTACAGGGCACAGCGCGCAGCTATCTCAAATGGCTGGCCGGGGAAGAGATCGAACGCATCCTGTCGGCGTCCGACTTCAGCATGGGCGACCTGATGTGCGCCGATGCGCCTTTGTCGCTTTACGTCCAGTCCGCACCCGCCGATGTGGCGGCGCTGCGTCCTCTGGTGCGGCTGCTCTTCCACGCCGCGACCCAGGCCCTGACCGCCAGCCTCGACGCCGACGCCTGGGGGCGGCCGAAACGCCGCAACCTTCTTCTGGTCATGGACGAGTTCCCGCTTCTGGGCCGGCTGGAGTTCGTCGAAAAGTCGCTCAGGCTGATGAGCGCCTATGGGGTGAAGCCCCTGTTCGTGGCCCAGAGCCTCAACGACATCGTCGAGACCTACGGCCCTCACAACACCTTGCTGGACAATTGCGCGGTATACACGGCCTTCTCCGCGCTCGACCCCCTCACCCAGGAGAAGATCTCCCGGCTTACGGGTCAGGTCCTGGAGATCAGGACAAGCCGCAGCCGTGCGGCGGGGTGGAGCTCGGCACGAGCCAGCGTCTCTCAGTCCGGGATCGACCGCCCCCTTCTGGAGCCGGGCGAAGCCCGCATCCTGCCCTCCGACATGCAACTGACGTTCGCCGCTGACGCACGACCGTTGCGCACGACAAAGCTCTGCTACGACCGCCGCGAACCCTTCCGGTCGCGAGCCCGGATCCCGCGGATCGAGGCGGGCGACCCAGGCCCTCCCGCTCCGCACCCATGGAAGGGTCGCCGGGCTCTGGGAGAGCGCCCCCGAGACATGGCGGACGATAGGGCGGCGCCGCCCGCCTATGACGAGGCGGAAGCCCACAAGGCCTGGCGGGAGGGCTATGCGCAGGAAGCGCGTGACAGGGGGGCGCAGGAGGCCGCGCTCGATTTCATTCAGGGAAAACGTCCATGACATCCGACACGACGGCTCGCATCCAGGTCTACCTCGCCTCCCCCCGCCTCGCCGCCAGCCTTTCGCGAGAGGCCAAGGCTGCGGGTATTTCGGTGAGCCAGGCGGCCGCCCGGGCTATCGCGCGCGGGCTGACCCAGTCTCTGTCGGCGGACCCGGAGGATCGCCTTCTCAAGATGGAGCGCAGCCTCAGAGACCATATGCGCGCGACCGCCCGCGACATGATCATCCTGCAGGAAGTTCTGGTGGAGATCGCCCGGGCTCTCTTCCTGCGAATGCCGGATTCCTGGTGTGACGAAGACCCCACGGTTCAGGCGGCGGTCGATCGTCGGCTCGACCTGATGCTGGATGCGGCCGCTGTCCGCATCGCCCGCGCGCGATCAGCCTCCCAGGTGGAAGCCGACAGCCGCAAAGCCGCAGGGGACGCCAAAGACCCTGGGTTGGAGGCGTATGTTGAAGAGGGGGCAAGAGAGACGTCAACAGAGGAAGCCGGAGACAGCCAAGGAGCGGCGACCCAGGGCGGGGCTGCGGACAGCGAAGCCTCGCGCCCGCTTCAAGAGACGACGACAGCCGGACGTCCGGCGTTGGATCCTCACGACCACCCTCTTCTGAAGCGCACGCCATGACGCCGCGTGATCACATGGCCGAGCGCCGCTTCGACGCCTTGCGCCACGCTCTGGGCGAGGCGATCGGCGCAGCGCTCGTCGAACCCTTGGTGATGGAAATTCTCGTCAATCCGGACGGCAGGCTTCTGCTGGACGTCGCCGGATCGGGCCGCCGCGACACTGGCGAAAGGCTTGCGCCTGAGCGACGCGATCGGATCATCCGTCTTGCGGCCGATCACGCCGGTGAGACGGTCTCGCCGGAACGACCCCGGCTTTCAGCCTCCCTGCCCGGCGGCGAACGCTTCCAGGCCTTCATGCCGCCGGTGACGGCCGGTCCCGCCTTTTCAATCCGCAAACGCGCAGGGGTGGTCATCCGGCTAGACGACTATGCCGCAAGCGGCGCGATGAGCTCTAACCAGGTCGCTCTCTTAAAGGCGGCTGTGGAGACGAGGCGCAACATCCTCGTCTCCGGCGGAACCGGCGCCGGCAAGACCACGCTTGCGAACGCCCTGCTCGCCGAGCCCGGCTTCAGCCATGACAGGGTCTTCATTATCGAGGACACGCCCGAACTGCAGTGTGTCGCAGCCGACAGGGTGGAAGTGTTGACGCGGCGCCCGCCTCACCCGGTGGGGGTGGCCGATCTTGTGCGCGACGCTCTGCGGATGCGGCCAGACCGTATCGTGATCGGAGAGATGCGTGACGGCGCCGCAGCGCTGGAGACGCTGAAGGCCTGGAACACCGGCCACCCAGGGGGCCTATCCACCCTCCACGCCAACTCGGCCGCAGAAGCGCTCGACCGCCTGGAAGACCTTCTTTCTGAAGTCATGGTCGCCTCCCCCACCCGGCTCATCGCCCGGGCCGTCGGCTGCGTGGTGCATATGCGTCGCGGCTCCGCCGGACCGGTCGTCGAGGAAATCCTGAATCTTACGAAAGCCAGGACACCTTAACGCCCCCGAGATACAGCGACAGTATCCACCCCCTTCAACTTGTTAAAAATGCAAGTCGCGACAAGTCAGAATCCAAGTCGTTACGAGTTGAATACATAAATAATAGTCACATTAAGCAAAAAACATATGCAAGTGTGGTGATTCAATATTGACCAGACCTCCACCTTTCTGATTGCAATGGATCGCCGGCATCAGAACGCCGCAGGGAGAACCGTGATGTTGAAATCCTCATCGCTTCGGCTGCGCCTTGTCGCCGCCGCCTTGGCCGCCCTGGCGGCCGGACCCGCTCACGCCGGAGGCTCAGGCATGCCGTGGGAAGGTCCATTGCAGCAAATCGTCAGTTCGGTGACCGGACCAGTGGTCCAGGCCGCCGCCGTCATCGCCGTCGTCCTCTTCGGCGCAGGCGTGGCCATGAGCGAGGGAGGCTCTTCGATGCGCCGCGGCCTCGGCATTCTCTTTGGGCTGTCGATCGCCTTCGCCGCCTCGACCTTCTTCCTCGATTTCTTCGGCTTCGCCGGTGGGGCGGAAATCGGATGAGCCGGATGACGTCGTCAGCCCTGCAGACGGAGGAGGGCTTCGCGGCCGCCGATGGCTGGCGCGCGCCGCTTGCCCAGGCCTTGGCCGAACCGGTTCTACTGGCGGGGCTGCCGCGCGGCTACGCCGTCCTGATGGGCACTACGGCTCTGGTGTTGGGGCTGGCGCTTCGGCTTTGGTGGCTGGGCCTGTTGTGGTGGGCGCTCGCCCATGCGGTCGGGCTCTGGGCGGCCCGTGCCGACAAGAGCTTCTTTGACGTGCTCCGTCGCCATCTGGCTTTGCCGGGCCATCTGGACGCGTGACGCCATGCGCTTTCTCGATGAATTCCGCCGGCGTCCCGCCAGCCTCGCCGACCATCTGCCCTGGGCGGCACTGGCGGCCCCCGGGATCCTTCTTAACAAGGACGGCTCCTTCACACGGGGCTTTCGCTTCCGGGGTCCGGATCTCGAATCCTCGACAGACATCGAACTGACGTCTGTCAGGGCGCGGCTCAACAACGCCCTGCGCCGCCTGGGGACAGGCTGGTGCCTGCATGTGGAAGCGCGGCGCAGGCCCGCCGACACCTATCCCGGCCGCGGCGCCGCCAGGGGCGTGGCCCGTCTCATCGACGCCGAACGCCGCAGTCTTTTTGAAAAGGCCGAACCCGCCTTTGAGACCGACTGCCGGGCCGCCCTCACCTGGCTACCGCCGGACGACCGCACCAGCCAGACCGAGCGCCTTTTGTTCGACGGGCTCGAGACGCTGGGTCGCGACTGGCGGCCTTCGCTGGAGACCTTCCGCAACGGATCGGACGCCTTTATGGATCTCGCTAGCGACGCCCTGCCCGAGCTTGAGCCTATGGACGACGCGGGCCTGCTCGGCTGGCTGCGCGACGTCGTGACGACGACGGCGGCGCCCGTTGCGCCGGAGACCACTCCGGCGTTCCTTGACGCCGCGCTAGCCACTGAGGCGCTGACAGGCGGCGCCTTTCCGCGACTGGGCGATCATCATCTGCGGGTGGTGTCCGTTCGCGGACTCCCGTCGGCCACCCGACCGGGACTGCTCGACGCCCTGGGATCCCTGCCCTTCGACTACCGTTGGAGCGCGCGCTGGATCGCCTTGGACAAGGCCGAAGCGGAGCTTGAGATCGGCCGGATACGCAAGCGCTGGTACGCCAAGCGTAAGGGCGTGGGCGTGCTGCTGCGCGAAGCTGTCACCCGTGAGGAGACGCCGCTCTTCGACACGGACGCGGCCGCCAAGGCGTCTGAGTGCGACGGCGCCTTGGAGGCCCTGGGCGCCGAAGTCTGCGCCTTCGGCTATCTCACCCTGACCGTGACCATCCTGGACAGGGACGAAGCCTCGGCCGACGACAAGGCGCGCGCCGCTGTCGCCGCCCTCAACAGTCAGGGCCTTCTGGCCCGTGTTGAAGATCTCAATGCGGTCGAGGCCTGGCTCGGATCCTTGCCGGGCGAAGTCTATGCGGACGTACGCCGTCCGCTGGTCTCCACGCTTAATCTCGCCGACCTCCTTCCGGTTTCCTCGGTCTGGGCTGGGCCCTCGCGGGATCCGGTTCACGGCGCTCCGCTCGCCGTGGCCCGGACGACGGGCGCCACGCCCTTTCGACTGTCGCTGCATGTCGGCGATGTCGGCCACACCATGGTCGTGGGCCCTACCGGGGCTGGAAAAAGCGTTCTGCTCGCCTTCCTGGCGCTCCAATGGTTCCGCTACAGCCATGCGCGGGTGGTCTTTCTCGACAAGGGCCGCTCGGTGCGCGCCGCCGCCCTGGCCATGGGCGGTCGATGGCGCAATCTTGAGCCGGGAGGCGACCTGGCGCTCCAACCTCTCGCCCATGTCGATGATGTGGCCGAGCGCGCCTGGGCGGCGGAATGGGTCGCCGAGACGGCGCAGGCTCAGGGGGTCGAAATCGATCCTGGGGCGCGTGAGGCCATCTGGAGCGCGCTTTGCGCCATGGCCTCTTCTCCGCCTGAGCAGCGAACGCTCACCGTGCTTGTGGCTCTGCTGCAGGCTCCGGACCTTGCGGCGGCCCTGCAGCCCTTCACCCTGGCCGGCGCCCATGCCGGCCTGCTGGACGGGTCTGAATCGCCGGATGCCGGCAGTCTATTTGACGCCTATGAGCTGGAGGCTCTGATGGCCACGCCGTCGGCCGCCGGTCCGGTGCTTGCGGCTCTGTTTCGTCTGATCGAGCGCGGGCTCGACGGACGCCCTGTGCTGCTGGTGCTCGACGAGGCCTGGCTTTTTCTCGACCACGCCGTCTTCGCCGCTCGCATTCGAGAATGGCTGAAGACCCTGCGTAAGAAGGGGTGCGCCGTCGTGTTCGCCACCCAGTCCCTTGAGGACGTCGCCGGCTCATCGATCGCTGCGGCCCTGATGGAGAACTGCCCGACGCAGATTTTCCTGCCGAATCCTCGCGCTTTGGAGCCCGGCTCGGCGCGTCTTTATCGCGACTTCGGGTTGAACCGTCGCCAGTTGGAGTTGATCGCCCATGCGCCGCCCAAGCGCGCCTACTACTGCCGTCAGCCCCAGGGGCGACGCCTGTTCGACCTGCGCCTGTCCGGGGCGGGCCTGGCCCTGTGCGGCGCCGCCTCGCCCGACGACCAGCGCCTGATCGATTCCGTCCTGGCCGACGTCGGCCCTGACGGGTTCGCCCGCGCCTTCCTCAAAGCCAAAGGAGCCGCCGATGTCGACCTCATACTCGACGTCTTTGACGCCGAAAAGTAACCGCGTTTCCGCATCGCGCCCGCCGCGCGGCCCAATCCAGGTCTCAAGTCCGCGCCCGGCCCAGGCGAAGCGCCAGCGCTCGACTTGCGGCCAAGACCGCGGGGCTCTGACGCCTCTCGGCGGACGCGCCGCGTCCGTCGCCCTGGCCTTGATGGTCCTCGCCGGCGCCGCGGCGCCCGCTGTCGCGCAGCAGGTTGTCTATGATCCGCGCAACCACGCCGAGAACGTCCTTCAAGCGGCCAGGCAGCTGGAAAGCCTGGCCAATGAAGCTCGCCTGATCAGCCAGCAGGCCCGCGCCTTGGCGGCCTCGCCGCACGCGCCCCTGGCTGACGCGATAAGCTCGGTGGAGGCGATCGATGCTCTGGCGCGTTCGGCCAAAGGCCTCTCGGCCGATGTCGAGGCGCTCGAGCGCCAGTTCGAGAGCCTCTATCCTGACAGGTTTGATACGGCCGACGCAGCATCGCTCGCACGCGGTCGTCAGGATCGGTTGCAGGCGGCGCGAACGACGGCCCAGGACCTGGCCAGGATCGCCGCGAGCATCGGTCAGGAGGCGCCGGCTCGCAGCCGGCGCCTCGAAGGCGCGCTTGCGGCGAGCCGTGCCGCCGAAGGTCAGACGGCCGCCATCCAGTCCTCAACCTGGACGCTGGCCGTGCTGGCCGAGGAGTTGGCCGGCCTGCGCGCCGTAGTGCTGGCCCAGGCCCGCCTGGAGGCAGAAGCTGCGGCGGGACAGGCGACGGAGCGCGCCGTCGCCGCCGAGGCCCGACGCCGTTTTTGGGGCCGCCGGGCCGCAGCGCCGAGTACGCCCCGCTTTGATCCCCTGCCCCACGCCCGCGATCAGGAGTGACGAAAATGGCCGCCGTCGGTTTCGACACGCCCAATAGTCTGATGACGGTCTTTTCCAACGCGGTCTCGCGCGGCTTTGACGCCCTTCAGGGGCCCGTAGACAGCGTTTTTGGTTTGATGATCGCGTTGGTCGTCGCCCTGACGGGGATCCAGTGGGCGCTCTCGCCCAACCGCGATCTCCTCGCCGCCGCTTTCGGCAAGGTCTTGCTGATCGGCGCCTTCGCCTGGCTGATCAACGACTGGCGGGCCCTGTCCGAAACCATCTACGCCGGCTTCATCGAGCTAGGGTTGGCCGCGGGCGGGGGGACGTTGGACAGGGCTGATTTCCTCAACCCGGGCGCCATCCTGAACCAGGGCTGGGAGATTGTCCGGGCTCTGGGCGAGACGCCAGCGCCGGTGGACAATCCTCTCGACGTGGCCGGCAATCTTGTCGACGCCCTGATCCTTGGCCTGGCCATGATCGGCGTCATGCTGTCCTTCGCCGTGCTAGCGCTCCAGATCGTTGTCTGCCTGCTCGAGTTCAAGATCGTCACCCTGGGCGGCTTTGTGCTTCCGCCCTTCGGGATCTGGTCGAAATCCGCTTTTCTGGCTGAACGGCCGCTCGGCTACGTCGTGTCGTCGGGTCTGAAGGTTCTGGCCCTGGCCATCGTGGTCTCCGGAGCGCGCAGCATTTTCGACCAGTTGCAGCCCTCGGCCAATCCGGACCTCTACGAGGCTCTGGCCATACTGACCGCCTCGGTGCTGCTCGCCATGCTGGCTCTGTTCATTCCCAATCTCGCAGCCGCCCTGGTGACGGGAGGTCCGGCCCTGGGCGCCGGGGCCGCCGTCACCGGCGGCATGGCGGTTGGACTGGCAGGGCTCGGCGCGGCGGGTCTGACGATGGGCGCCGGCGCGGCCCTCTCCGGCGCGGGGAGCGGCGGCGGATACGCCTCCGCCTCACGCGCCGCTGCCGGTCAGGGTGGTCATCGCGGCCCGCCGCCGCCTTCTTCCGGCTCGCCGCCCGAGCCCCCCTCACCGGGCGGCCCGGCTCCGGCCGGCTCCTCGGCTTCCAATACATCGCCGTCCGGCGACCACTCTGGAGGGACCCCTTCCCGGGGCTCCGGCCCCGCGCGCGTCGGACGCCCTCTGGCGGCAGCCGGCGTCGTCAAGTCGGTCTTCCCTGCCGGCGAGCAGAGCGGCGCCCTGTCACCCCGCCTGAAAGCCGAGGAGCGCTGAGATGCATCCCTTCTTCCGCCCGCGTCGCCCACGAACATCGGCGCCTGTCTCCACGCCCTATCAGAGGGCAGGCCAGGTCTGGGACGACCGCCTGGGGCTCACGCTGGCGCATGCCCGAAACTGGCGCAGGCTTGCCGTCGCCAATCTGGCCTTCGCCGCCATGCTCGGCGCGGGTTGGTGGGCGCAGTCCGCCCGCGCCGTTATCGTACCCTGGGTAGTGGAGGTATCGCCGCAGGGCGAGGTGATGCGCGTAGCCGCCGCCGATGGTCGCTACGTGCCGACTCAGGCCCAGTCCGGCGCTGCGCTGGCCCGCTGGATCCGCGACGTCCGCTCGAAGTCCCTGGATCCTCTGGTGATCCGCGAGAACTGGATGCGCGCCTACGACCTTCTGACGCCCAAGTCCGCAGCCTTCCTCACCGCCTGGGCTGAAGCGCACGATCCCTTCGCCGACGTCGGGCATGAGACCGTAGAGGTGGAGATCCTCAACGTGGTGGCCCGCTCGCCGCGCACCTTCGACATCCAGTGGCGCGAGACACGCTCCATCAACGGACAGCGCGGCGCGCCCGAACGCTGGCGCGGGCTGATCACCACCACGACCCGCACGCCGCGCACGGAAGCGGAACTGTTCAAGAACCCACTGGGGCTTTTCATAGAGGACGTGTCATGGACGCCCGACGCCGCCTGAGGTTGTCCCGCTTTGCGGGACCTGGAGAGGGCCGCTTTCTACTCCGGGGTGCATCGACGATCGCGGTTCTGATGATCGCTTTGAGCCCGATTCCGGCTTGGGCCTCGTTGAGCGAGGGCGAGGTCGAGGGCGTCGCCCTCCACCCGTCTGGGCCGGAGCTCGAGGCGAGCATTGCGGCTACGGATCAGGCCGCAGCCGCGTCGCTGGCCACCCCGCCGGTCCTTGTTCCGACATCTTCGGTCGAGAAGCCGACACGATCAGCCACGGAACGTCCATACCGGGCGAGCGCGCCCCGCGCGCGTCATCGAGCCGCTGGGGTTGCGGTGCGATCAGCTGCCCCGTCGGCTGACTTGCTAGCTCGCCAGGCGCCTGATCGCGCGCTCGCGCACACAGCCCTAAACTTGGAGCCGAGCATGCCTTCTGAACATGCTCGGCTCGCCCTGACGCCTTCGTCGCCGTCCGTGGGCGCACCTTCCGGCCGGATCTTCGCCTATGAGGCGGACCGGGTCTATGAAGTGACGACCGCGCCCTTACGGGTCACGGTCGTGACGCTCGCTCCGGGCGAGACGGTCGTCTCGCGGGCTGCGGGCGACACCTTGCGCTGGCAGATCGGCGAAACCCGGTCGGGATCGGGAGCGGCCGAACGCGTCCACGTCTTGTTAAAACCGCTCGAGCGCGGGCTAGCCACCAATCTGGTGCTGGCCACGTCGGGCCGCCTTTATCTGCTGGCGCTCCAAAGCGGGTCGCCAGACGACTTCGACCAGACGGTGGCCTGGAGCTATTCCGCGGAGGTCTCAGCGGAAGATGTGCTGGAGCCGAGGCCCATGGACGCTCGCTACCGGATCACGCCTCAGGGCCGCGCACCGCGTTGGACGCCGCTGGCGGTGCTGACCGACGGCGCCCGTACGGAAATTATATTCCCCGACGAGCTGGCCTCGATAGAGGCGCCGGTGCTGGTCGGCCGACAGCCTGACGGCTCGCCTCGGCTTCTGTCCTATCGCCAGGCCGGTAGCCGCTATCTCGTCGACGAGGTGGTGGAGGACGCCGAACTGCGCGTTGGCGGAGCCCGGCCGAAAATCGTGCGCATACGGCGGCTGCCGGAGGCATCACGATGAGCCCCCATAGCCCCCCTAAAAAGAGCCACCCTCATCTGCTGCTGGACCTTTCTCCGGACCCCCGTGCAGAAAAGCCCTCAGAGCCGTCGACGGCTGACACCCCTGCTCAATCGGCGGCTGTGGTCCCTGATGGTGGCGCGCCTGCCGGAACGTCAGACGCTGAAGGCGAAGCCGAAGCCGAAGCCTCGAGCCGCGCTTGTCCTACCCATCCGCCCCCGGGCGAGTTTCTAAGTGCGGGTATCGGCGAAGGCGCCGCCCGTCCTTTCTTTTTACGTCTCTTCTCCGCTCTTTTCTCCTCTGAGCCGGGCGCAGCGCCGCTTCCGCCTGTGGACCTGCGGGCCCGCGCGCCTAGGCCCGCAGCGGTCCGGCTGCGGAGGACTTTGGCTGTAGGAACGGTCCTGGGCGCGTCTTTGATCGTGGCGGGCAGCCTCACCTGGGCCTTTGTGGTCCGGCCGGAGATCCGCGCCGGGACAATGGCGCGCAAGGCGCCGCAAGATCCCGACGAACGGCAGGCAAGGCCGCCGCGCAGTCTGAGCGAACGCCCAGGCCGCTACGATCAACTCCCCGCGCCTCGAAACTGGCCCGTCGGCCTGCAAGTAGGCGAATCCAGTGCGGGTTCCGAGGCCGGGCCGGACACAGCGCCTTTTTTCTCACCGCCCCCGACGTCGACGCCTGTCCCTTATCGAGGCTCCCAATACGCACCGCGCCGGCCATCCGGTGACGGCGCGCCATCATTTCCACAGTCCCCGGATCATAGCCTTGCTGGTCGCCAGACAGAGCCCCCGCTGGAGGTGCGCGCGCATGGGTCCCAGCTATTCTTCACGGGATCGGACGACGGCGCGCAGGCGGGGCGTCGTCCCGGCGCCGCTGGGGCATCTGAGCAGAGTCCAAACGCCATGCCCGGCGAGGCCGCAAGCCGTGACGTTTACAATCCGGCCAGGCTGACGCGTCCGCTTTCGCCCTATGAGATCAAGGCCGGCTCGGTCATCCCGGCATCGTTGCTGACCGCCGTGGACACAGGCCGCCGCGGCCCGGCGGCCGCCGTCGTCACCCGCAATATTTACGACACGGTCACCGGCCGCCATCTGCTGGCGCCCCAGGGCAGTCGTTTGATCGGTCGCTATGACGGCGACAGCGCCTATGGAGATCGTAAAGCCTTCATCGTTTGGGAGAGACTTCTGTTGCCCGATGGACGAAGCCTCTCGCTGGATGACGAGCCCGGCGTGGACGCAACGGGCGCCCTCGGATCGCAGGGCCGCGTCGATCGCCGGCTACTGCCGCTCGCGCTGGCGGTCATGGCGGGAGGGGCCGTGACCGCTATCGGACAAGCCGCCCGCGACAGCGATGGAGGCGGAGGCCTGATCGGCGACGCCGGCGACGCCGCCTCGCTGGAGGCCGCGCGGACGGGGGCCAGCCTGATCGACCGCGAGCTTCAGGTAAGGCCCGTAATCAAGCTCGCGCCCGGCTCTTCGGTAGGCGTGCTCATCACGCGCGACCTTGTGTTGGAGCCGTGGCGCCAATGACGCAAGCGTCAGACACACGGCGCCAGCCGACGCGTCCTGGACGACGAACGCCTCGCGCAAAAGCCATGACTCTGGCCGTGCTCGGCATCGCTACAGCAGGCGCCGTGCTGGCGCTCCATCATGCCTCGTCCGAAGCCTTTCTTGTCATCAACGAGAGCCGCAGCATGCCACGCGGCCTATACCGAATGTCTGATGCGCCGATCATTGAAGGCGCGATCGTCACGATCATCCCGCCTCTCGCAGCCAGAGCTTACCTTGAGACGCTCGGAGCCCTGGCCGACGTTCGGCTGCTCAAACGGGTTGCAGCAATAGGCGGCGACAAGGTTTGCAGACATGAAACCGGTCTTGAGATCGCCGGCATCACCCTCGTCGTCGCGCGTCATGATCGGGCGGGCCGCCCCCTTCCCCAATGGCCAGAATGCCGAACTCTGGGGCCGGAGGAACTTATGGTTCTCGGCGACAGCCCCGACAGTTTCGACAGCCGTTACTTCGGCCCGATCAATCGGTCTGAAGCGATCGGCCCCTATGTGGAGGCGATCCATTGGTAAGCCCTGAAAGGTACAGACTGGCCAGGAAGCTCGCGGTCATAGGTGCGGCATTCCTCGGAATTGGCGCGACGCCCGCGCCAGACCCGCAGGCTCGGGCCAGTATCCCCTTCGCCGACTGGAGTAGCGCCGGCGGTCCGCTTTTTGCAGCCTTCGGTTCGACAGAAGGTGATGATCTCAATGCAGGCAAAGGCAGGGCGTCAGAGGGAGACGACAAGGCCATGGTCATGCCTGAGGTCTTTCGACTGCCGCCTTCGGCGCAGCCCTTCGACCAGCTCGTGAAGGAGGCCGCCGAAAGACACGGGCTGGATCCCAAGCTGCTTCACGCCCTTGTGGCGGTTGAAAGCGCCTATCGACCCGGCGCTGTTTCGCCGGCAGGCGCGGGGGGCCTGGCGCAACTCATGCCGGGGACGGCGTCGGAACTAGGCGTGCGGGATCGTTTCGATCCGGCTGAAAATCTCAATGGAGGAGCGGCATACCTGGCCGAACAGCTGCTGCGTTTCAGGGACGTGCGACTGGCTTTGGCGGCCTATAATTCCGGGCCTCAGCGCGTGGCGAGACTTGGCCGGGTGCCAGACATTGCTGAAACCCGCACCTACGTCGCGGCCGTCACAGAATGCTATCTGGCGCTTGCTGCGGGACGCCGCATCCGTTCCCGCACGGATTGCGCCTACTGACCTGCCGGCTCGCGCAGAGACTTGATCCGCGCCTCGCAGGCTGCCGCCACACGATCTCTCAGATCCCGGGCCGTCGCCATAAGGCTCGTCAGATCGTCCGCCGAGACGTCGTATTGAGCCGAGTATCGCGCTTCGACATAGGCCCGTTTCAGCAGCTCGAAGCGTCTACGATCGACACGTTGCTCTCGCGGCCAGACCTCGGCAAGGGACTGATCCCCCCCTTCAGCGAGGGAACGGAGAAACCGTATATTATGCGATCGAGGCGCATAGAGCGTGCTCACCAGCAGGTAGCAGATGTAGGTGCTCTCCACGGCTTGATGCAGACTAAACGCCGCCAATTTGCGAAAGCCAGAATCCTTCAATGCTTCGGCAATCTGAAATCCTCCGGTCGCAATCCATCGGTCTAGATCGGGAAGCTTGGCGGAATAGTACCGCTCGGCCATACCGGCGGCTTCCAGCGGGGTCTTCGGCTTGGGGGTAGCGAGCGGATGGCCCGGCAACTCGTAAAGCTTCACCCCGTCGCGCTGGATATCGGTCCAGAAGTACTCGCCGCGTTCCAGGGACTGGTTTACCTCGGCCAGGGTGTGCACAATGATGTTCACGGTCCTGTCGACTGCGGGATCCCGCAGCAGCCTGTCTTCTGCAGCCCACCAATAGTCCGCGATATCGGTCAGGTTTTCGTGGTTCACAATCACCAGCAGATCAAAGTCCGACTGGTACCCGTTCAGTGGTTCGTCCACCCAGTCATTGCGTGCGTAGGACCCGAAGAGGATGATCTTCAGAATCTTGCCGTTACGCCTCCACGGCTGCGTTCCGCCTCCGCCCGAGGTTAGCGCCGCCTCGAACCCGTTCAGCAGGGTCGTGCGGATCAGGGCGAGCTCGTCCTGCTGCTTGTGCGGAAGATGATCGAGATCAGACTTCATCGGTGAAGCTTACTCCATTTTGGGTCTGCCCGCACTGCACCAAACAGACCAGGGCGCAGCAATGCGCAGAGAAGCTTCAGACCCTGGGCCGGTTCCGGACCCATTTTGTCGCCGGAGCCGATCAGGGCTGAAGCGCCCATTCGGACTTATTCTTCATCGGGACAGTTTGGCCTCATTTGCCGTGACCAGGGCTGATAGCCTCCTTCGGCACATGAAAGGTGTCACGACGTGAAAGAATCCAAGGGGAAGGCCAAGAAGGTCCAGCCGAAGACGAACGCATCCAACCCCAGTCTTAAGGGCCTGATCGACAAACCCCCGGCCGGCGGCTCGAAGAAGCTGAAGTAGAACACCAGGGCCCTCCGGAAACGGCGGGCCTTTTTCGCGCCACCGACATCACTCTGATCTCATTGCTGCCGCCAACGACATTGATAGCACTCAAAAGTGCGGCGTCGGTGCTGGCCGAGCTGGTCGGCGAGCCGTGGCATTCGATCAACAGCAAGGCAGACCCCGAACGCCAAAGGGCGCCGGACTGCCAATTTGTTCCGGCAAGGCGTATGGAACCCTCCATATCCCCCTTCAGAGGCATTATTCGCTCGTGAGCTCTTTGCTGACCGCATCCTCCGCCGAGGACCAGACCAAGACCCGCGCCATCGTCCCCGTGTCGATGCAGGGCTATGACGCCGACTTCCAGGCCTTCGCCGACGCCCTGGGCGCCTCATTTGCGCGCTACGGCTTCGCCGTGATCGCCGACCACGGCCTGGACCAGCCGACCATCGACGCCGCCCTCGCCGACGCCAAGGCCTTCTTCGCCCTGCCCGAGGATGTGAAGCGTCAGTATCACCAGCCCGGCACCGGCGGCGCACGCGGCCTGACCCCCTTCGGCGTCGAAGCCGCCAAGGGCGCCGCCGCCGTGGACCTGAAGGAGTTCTGGCACGTCGGCCGCGAACTGCCCGAGGGCCATCCCTATCGCCAATACATGCGCGACAACCTCTGGCCGACCGAGATCGAGGGCTTCCAGAGCCACCTCTACGGCATGTTCGACGCCCTGGACCAACTGGGCCGCAAGATCCTCAAGGCCATCGCCCGCTACATGAAGCTGGGCGACGACTATTTCGAGGACAAGGTCGAGCTGGGCAACAGCGTCCTGCGCATGCTGCACTATCCGCCGGTCCCCGCCGACGCGCCGGGCGTGCGCGCCGGCGCCCATGAGGACATCAACGTCATCACCCTGCTGCTGGGCGCCGAAGAGGCCGGCCTGCAGCTCAAGGACGCCGACGGCGAGTGGCTGGACATCGCCCCGCCGCCGGGCGCCCTGGTGGTCAACATCGGCGACATGCTGCAGCGCCTGACCAACCACGTCCTGCCGTCCACGACGCACCGCGTGGTCAACCCGGCGCCCGAGCGTCGCGGTTTCGCCCGCTACTCAACGCCCTTCTTCCTGCACTTCAACCCGGACTTCCCGATCGAGACCCTGCCCTCGACCATCACCCCGGAAAACCCGGACCGGTATGCGGGCAAGACCATCCTGGCCGAGGACTTCCTGATGGAGCGCCTGAAGGAGATCCGCCTGATCTAGGCGGATCCGCATCGCCACAACGAAGAAAGGGCGGGCGGAGCGATCCGCCGGCCCTTTTGTCTGTCAGCTCCGCCGCGTCAGCGCGCGATGCGCAAGCGGGTGATGTCGCGGCCGATGGCCTTGAAAGCGTCCTTCAGGTCGGTGCCGCTGTCAGCCTTGAAGAAGTGCTTGTCCTTGGAGGTGGCGCAGGTCTCCATGACTTCGATCGCCGTGTCCACGCCCGCCTTGCCGCGATAGGCATCCAGGTTGAACCCGACCGTATAGACGACGATGCCCTGGGCCTTCATGCCCTCACACATCAGGACCGACTGCTGGAAAGGACTGCCGTTCGTCGCCGAGCAGTTGATCCGACTATTCGATCCGCTCCCGGTATTGGCAGCCACGTCCTGGCAGTAGGGCGCGTTGAACTCGCCATCCGTCATGATCACCACGGCCTTCAACGTCTTCGACAGATCATAGGGAGCAGGACGCGCATCGCCCGAGAAGATCGAACCGAAAGTGGGCGATACCAGATACCAGCCCCAACCAATGCCGATCTGGCCTGCCGTATTGCCTGCGGGAGCCAGCGCCTTGATACGGGTTTCCAGATCAGCGCGCTGGCTGCTCAGCGGCGTGATCGGCTCAGAGTCGCAGGTAGTCGAATAGACGCGCCCGACACGGGCCATACCCGGCGCCGCGTCGGTATAGGCATCGCTGCCGGTTCGCTCGCTGACGCAGTTGGTGGCGGGGAAGCGCGTGATGCCGCCGTTGGAGTTGTTGAAGACAAAATACTCACAGCCGCGCACGGCGCAGTAGGCCGTACCTCCACTGGTGTAGTCATAGTAGTTGGCGCCCGGAACGCCGACGGAGAATCGGTCGGCGTCTAATCTGACAGTCTTGAAGTGGTTGTTGTTGATGTTGGGGTAGCTCGAGCTGCGCCGGCCCAGGCCGCTGACGCCGCGGATATAGGCGTAGTCACCATCCGCTATTCCGTGATTGGCCGAGGTGATGACCACCGAACAATTCGAGAGGATGCACTTCTGGAACGTGCCCCCGCTGCCGTTTTTCGACTGCCCACTGGTGTTAGCGCCGTCCAACCTGAACCGGTTATCGTCCACCCGAGTGACATTGTAGAGCTTGGTGTTCAAGAAGGTGATGTTTTTCACATCATTGATCCGAACCCGGTCGCCGGTCTTGAGGCCGTGGCCGTCGGACCGCACCTCCGCCGTGTTGGCGCGACTGACTGTCGAGATCGATTTGGCAGCCTCCAGCCAGCCGGCCCCCGTGATCGAGGTGCCCTTCGTGATATCGCCGCGCGCGGCGTTGGCCAGCGCCCCGTGAGGCGCGGTATCATCCTTGTCCAGCTTGACTGCCCAGGCGTAGGGCGCGAGCGCGACCTTGGAATAGAAGGGCTCCTGCTGCTCCTGCACGACGATCTGGACCAGTTCCACGGCCGCGGCGTGCAGATCGCCGATGCTGTCCTCCATCGACCCGGTCGTGTCCAGAACCAGCGCCACCTCGACGTTGCGCGAGGCGCGCAGCACTTCGGAGGAACTGCCCACCGGCAGGTAGTCGTCCATCAGCTTGCCGTAGGGCGGCAGGACGATGTTGGCGACCAGGACCTTCACATTCACGCGGGCGTTGGCGGTGATCCTGTTGTCGTTCAGGGTGAAGCTGGCGGTGTCCTGGCTCCCGTCCTTGAAATAACTGGGCATATTGGCCTTCAGCGCCGCCAGACCCACGCGGTTCAGGTTGACGTCGTCGGTGTATTTCGAGCGGGCGGCGGCCAGGGCGGCGGCGTCCAGCGCGTCCTGCAGGTTGGCTTTCACCTTGGACGCCTGATGGATATCGACAGCGCCGAAACTGATCATGATCAGCACCGGCAGGGCCATGCCGAACATCATGGCCACATTGCCGCGCGTGCCCTTGGCGAAGCGCACGGCGAAGGTCCGCGCCGCCCGCGCCAGCCGATTTAATCCGTTCTTCGCGCCGTATTTCACCGTCTCGGCCCCTGAATTCCGCAGCGGACGCAGGTCCGCATTCCCGCGGACGGTGCCGGACTTCGGTTAAGGCTTGGCCCTATGGCGACGGTTAACGCCAGGTTTCAGCGGTCGACGCAGGCGTCCAGGCCCTGTTCGCGCACCGTGCCCATGGCGGCCTGGATGCGGCTGGCGCGGCGGCGCACATAGGGGCCAGGATCGGCGGCCCGATAGCGACGCGGGCTGGGCAGGATGGCGGCCAGGCGCGCGGCCTCGCGCGCGGTCAGCTTGTCGGCGCTCTTGTTGAACCAGTGGCGCGAGGCGGCCTCGGCGCCATAGACGCCCGGCGCCCACTCGGCGACGTTCAGATACATTTCCATGATCCGGCGCTTGCCCCAGACGGCCTCGATCAGGCCCGTGTAGCCGACCTCCAGACCCTTCCTCACCCAGTCGCGGCTTGGCCAGAGGAAGACGTTCTTGGCGGTCTGCTGGCTGATGGTCGAGGCGCCGCGCCGCTTGTCCGAGCCGCGCCGCTCGGCGCGTTCGTTGGCCTCCATCGCCTTCTGGATGGCCTCGACGTCGAAACCGTGGTGCTGACAGAAGCGGGCGTCCTCGGCGGCGATCACCGCCTCGACCAGACGCGGCGAGATATGGTCCAGCGAGCGCCAACGATAGTCCATGCCCTGGCCCGCCGCCGCCTGCTGGACCATCAGGATAGTGAACAGCGGCGGCACGAAACGGTGCAGCACGACCCCGCCGATCGGGATCAGGGCCAGGATCAGCAGCAGGGTCAGCAGCGGGCGCCGCTTGCGGGTCTTCGTACGGGTCATGCCGTCATCCTGCCGGGCACAAGCGTCAGCGCAAGCGGGTTTACAGCGAGACCACGCCGGCCTGACCGTCCTCGTCCGCCCAGGCCACGCGGGCGGAGCCGGAGCTCATGGCCAGGGCGACGATGGGCGCGCCCTTATCCTTCTTGATGAAGTCCAGCCCCTGCCCTGCCGGATCGGCCCACCAGACGCGACCGTCCTCCAGACCTGCGGCCAGCCGCCCATGCTGTTCGGCGGCGGCGACGTGGGCGACCAAGGTCGTCTCGTCAAAGCCGATCTCGGTCGCCTCGCGCCCCATCGGGCCATTGGCGCCGATGAAGGGCCACAGCACCACGCCCTGCGCGCCCGAGGTCGCCAGCAGTTGCCCCTTGGCCATGAAGGCGAAGCTCTTCACCTTGGACGGATAGCCGCCCATCCGCATGTTTTTCTGATCCTTCAGCCGCCAGCCGTGCAGTTGCGCGTCCTGCATCGAGGTGACGACGAAGGCGCCGTCAGGCGAGAAGGCCACCGCCAGGTGCGACCCGGCCCAGGCCAGCTTGACCGGCTGCTGCTGCTCGATGCGCGCGTACCACAGGGCCGCCCCGCCATAGGTGGCGGTGGCGATGCGCCGTCCCTTGGGATCAAAGGCCACGCCGGATACGGTGCGTTCGTGCTGGAAGTCGCGGCGGAAGGCGACATCCTTCACGTCGATCACCGACAGGGTGCGCCCCGCCGAGAAGGCGATCAGGCCTGAAGCCGGCGAAGCCGCGATGGAGTCGATCCATTGCCCCTTGGCCGTGGCCAGCAGCACGGCCTCGCCCTCGCGGCTCCAAACCACCTTGCCGTCGTCGCCGCCGGTGACGACGCCCTCGCCCGAAGGGTGGACGCAGGCGCACAGGATGGCGCCGTCATGGACCTCGCTGCGGGCGCCGTTCTCGAACCGCACCGAGCCGTCGCCCAGGGCGAAGATCGCGCCCGTCTTGTCGAACAGGGCGGCGGTGACTTGGGCGTCGAAGGAGAAGGCAGTCATGTCGGCTCACGCAAGCAGAGAAGTCAGACGCGCCTCATAGCGCCCCGCGTCGCGTCTGTCGCGCATCGGGCCTATAGAGCGGCCCATGACCCTGCTGCTCATTCCCGGCTTCATGGCCGACGCTGCCCTGTGGGACGCTATGACCGACGATCTGGCCCCGTTCGGGCCTCTGGTGGCGACCGACCTGAGCCAGGGCGAGGATATCGAGGCCATGGCCGCCGCCCTCCTCAGCGACGCGCCCGACCGCTTCGTCGCCGTCGGCTTTTCCATGGGCGGCTATGTGGCGCGCGAACTGGCGCGGATCGCGCCGGAACGGGTCTGCGCCCTCATCCTGATCGCCACCTCGGCCCGCGGCGACACCGAAGAGCTGATCCGCCAGCGCCGCTCGGCCCTGAGGGCCGCACCGAAGGCCTTCAAGGGCCTGAGCCGCCCGGCCATCGTCTCGTCGCTTCATCCCAATCTGACGACCGACGAGGCCATGATCACGCGCGTCCGCGACATGGGCCTGAGGCTGGGCGGCGAGGTCTTCCATCGGCAGTCGGCCATGGTCCGCGCCGCAGACCTCGACCGGCTGGGCGAGATCACCCAGCCGACCCTGATCATCGCCGCCGACGCCGACCGCCTGCGCGGGCCGGATGAGGCCGAGGAACTGCATCGGGGGATTGCGGGCTCGACCCTGGTTCACATCGACCACAGCGGCCACATGATCCCGCTGGAACAGCCGCAGGCGTTGGCGCGTGTGATGACGGAGTGGCTATCCCAACTCCCGAGGTCCTAGGCGGCGGTCAGAGGACCTCGGACCCTCCCCACCTTTCCGGGATCATTCCCGCATCCAGACCGGCAAATCGCGTTCGCCGTGCAGGACCCGCCACAGGTCGATCCGGTCTTCACGTTCCACATAGAAGAGCAGGTAGGGATAGCCGCGAGCGCGCCAGAACCGCAGCTCCGGCAGATCAAGCTCATGGGCATAGCGGGCCGAACCGGAGGCCGGATGCCGGGACACATGACCCAGTAGAGGAAGCGGAAAACTCTAGCCTCGGGTGCTCCAGAAAACGGGGGCGGATCACTAACCCAAGGACTCTGGTCGCCGCTGGATGAAAACTCAGGGGCAAGTCAAGTCTTGTTGTCATGATCGTGCGAACTCGATCAGGGGCTCATAGTCGTGATTGTCTGCAGCCTGTAGCGCCCTGACATAGGCGGTCCGGGTTGCGCCCGGATCGACCAGACTATTGCGCCCCCAGGTAAAAGCCCTTTGGCCAAGCTGCATCGCGAGCCTGTCGCCAGCCAATCGAGAGTGCCGTCCATTCCCGTTCGGAAACGGATGGATCGCAACAAGTCTGTGGCTAAACCGCACGGCGAGTTCGTCGGGCGGAAAGCTGTTGTGGTCGATCTGGAACCGGACATCTCCTAGGAGCTGGCGCATTTCCATCGGGATAAGATGGGCCGCTACGCCGATATTGCGTTCGGTGGTGCGGTAGTCACCGGCCCATCGCCAGACTTCGCTGAACATGCGGCGATGCAGCTCACAGTGAAAATCTTCGTCCACGACCTCTCTTTTGATCCCTCGAAGCCACCGCATCGCCTGGGCGATATTGGCTTGTTCAGCTTCGTTCAGCTCTCCGCGTGTCGTGATGTAGGACAGGCGGAGCTGCTGCCGCTCCTCGTGGGCGAGGGGCGTGTTGGCGTCGTCATCGCCATCGCCATCGAGAAGCGCGTCGGTCATTGCGCCTCCCACAGCCGCCTTGGCGAACCAGCGAGGAGATCCTCGATAAGGCGCTGTCGTTCTTCTTCCAGTTCTTCGCAGCCTACGGCCTGGTTCTCCAGCCTCATCGTATGGTGAAGGCTGGAGAGCTCACGCTCGGCGATGATGGCGGCGCGTTCGCGCCGGATCGCTTCTAGCGTCGTCTTGGGCACGATGGCGTAGACAAGGGTACAGTCCATCGCCTCCGCCGCTTCACGCAGTGAGCGCAGCGTAGTTCCCCCTGTCACCTCGGCTTTTTCCAACGTCGTGACGCGAGACGGCGCGGCGCCCATGCGCTCTGCGAGCTGGCGCGTTGACAGCCCCAGCGCTTCGCGAATGGCGCGCAGCCATCCACGCGGCGGTGTGGCGATACGCGCCTCGCGGATGGCCGCAAAGCGTTTGTCGAGACTCTTGATAGCCAGTGCGGCGTGGGTGGCGACCATGTTTATGTGTCCAATCTTGCACTGAGATAACACATAATTGTGAGCAAAACAATCTCTTTCGCTCACTCCAATATGAGCAGTCGATCACCATTCGATCATGTATATAGGAGCGAAACACCAGCTCAGAACAAACTGAGCTGGCGCGCCGCGGCGACATGGACCTTCGCCTCCCGCTGCGACGTCCGCCAGAACCGCCGCCGCCCTCTCGCGGGCTTCTTCGGCCGTCACGACGCCGTGCCCCGCGATCTGAATGAGGCGGTCCGCGCCTCCGATCGTCCGATGGCGGACGACGTAGGTCTTGATGTCGCTGGTCGCGACCCGGATGCCGAAGCCTTTCAGTTGCGTGTCCCAAAGGGTGTAACGGGCGTCTTCGGGCACCAGGGAATGGACTACCCTCTTCGTGATTTTGGCGGAACGGGCGTTCTGGACCACTAGATTTCCCTCGGGCCCAGTCAGGGCCGCGTTTCCGGCCCCGTTTTTGGTCACCACATGGTCACCAGACGGGGGGGATTTCGGAGGATAATCGAGAAATCGGCGGCAAAAGAACGAACCCTGAACCTGCCCACCACAAGGGCGTTTGAGCACCCTCGGGCAACCAGAAAGAACCCTAGCGTTCGAGCTCGATGTCCCAGGGCGTCTTCAAGCGCGTCGACGAAAGCGCTGGCGACAACCTCGCCCGCCGTCGCAAGATAGGGGTCCAAGGCCTGGTTGATGTCGCGCGCGGCCTGTTCGCGCGGAATGACGACCTAGATCTTCACGCCGGGCGACGGCCGTTAATACGCGCTCGCAGAGTGTCGAAGTAGATCGCATCGGCGGGCTCGATCGGGCTGGATTCCGCTCGGCCCAGCAGCAGGCCGCGCAGTTTCTGCAGATCGCCGTCCTTGTGAGTCAGTGCGCGGACACACTCGCTTGAAGAGCATAGCCCCGCGCCTCGACCTGTTCGTCCAAGAAGGTCTTCATCGGATCGGGAAGCGAGATGTTCATCGTGCTCCTGGGCCGAGCCTACACCGATGACAAAAAATGGCACGCCATAGCCTTGAGTGCGCACGCCGATGAAATCAGGGCTGGGCCGCCCCGATTTCCTGTCGCCGTCTGGGGCGCCGGGCTCAACGGCTGGACGGCGCGACAGGTCGAATATAACGCCTCACCCCTTGTGCGTCTCGACCCAGCGCTGGGTCATCAGCGCGCCCGAGGCGTAGGCCTCCTGCAGCTCAACGCTCCAGTAGTTGAGCATGTCCAGAGGGATGACCGCGCCCGAGACGGCGCAGACGACGTGGTCGCCGCCCTTGACGATCTCGAACTCGGGCGTGCCGTAGATCACCTTGGCCTCGACCCGGGCTCTCGGCGACGGGTTCATGCCGCACAGGCCTCGAAGCCGGCCTTGAGCGCAGCCTCGTCCAGATCGCGGCCGATGAAGACGGCGCGGCTCCAGCGGCGCTCCTTCTCGCCCCAGGGCTTCTGCAGGTCGCCTTCCAGGATCATGTGCACGGCTTGGAAGACCAGACGCCGATCCTCGCCGTCCACGTCGATGATGCCCTTGGCGCGCAGGATGTTCTGGCCCTGCTCGCCCAGTAGCCTGTCCAGCCAGGCGGTGAACTTGGCGCCGTTCAGCGGACGATCCAGCGTCAGCGAGATGCCCTTGATGTCGTCGTTGTGGGCGTGGCCGCGCGGGCCGTGATCGTGATGATCGTGTCCATGATCGTGGTCATGGCCGCAGTGCTCGTCATGGACGTGGTCGTGATCGTGGTCATGCCCGTGGCCGCAGTCAGCGTCGTGGACATGGCCCTCGGCGCCGTGGGGCGGGTTCACGAAGTCGGGGCGGACCTCGACGATGCGCTCCAGATCAAAGCCGTGCAGGCCCAGAATCTGATCCAGAGGCACATTGGCGCGCTCGGCGCGGATGATCGGCGCCAGCGGGTTCAGGGCGCGCAGACGGCGCTCGACCGCAGCCAGTTCCTCGTCCGTCGCCAGATCGACCTTGTTCAGGATGATGCGGTCGGCAAAGGCCACCTGCTCGCGCGCTTCCTTGGAATCGTCCAGACGCGCCATGACGTGCTTTGCGTCGACCAGGGCCGTGACGCTGTCCAGCTGGGTCTTGGCCTTGACCTCTTCGTCGACGAAGAAGGTCTGGGCCACCGGGCCGGGGTCGGCCAGGCCGGTCGTCTCGACGATGATGGCGTCAAAAGCCGGCTTGCCGGGGCGCTGGCGCTTCATCAGGCCCGAAACGACGCGGATCAGGTCGCCGCGCACCGTGCAGCAGACGCAGCCGTTGTTCATCTCGAACACGTCCTCGTCGGCGCCGACCACCAGGTCGTTGTCGATGCCAATCTCGCCGAACTCATTGACGATGACGGCGTAACGCTTGCCGTGATCCTCGGTGAGGATGCGGTTCAACAGGGTGGTCTTGCCGGCGCCGAGGTAGCCGGTGAGGACGGTGACGGGAGTCTTCTGGGTCATGGGCGGCTAGATGGAGGGTCTGGGGCGGAAAGGGAAGGCCCTGCGCTCTAGGCTCAGGACTCATTGTGTCATAACCAGAAGATGACGGTTGCGGCGATGGCTATGGCAGACATGAAGGTGTGGGCGCATCGGTCATAGCGGGTG